>Ga0335081_10003868_pt1 | contig 23593 bp, 16 predicted proteins | sample Lox_Sample_35_FD_206713 | JGI IMG/M metagenome (GOLD analysis project Ga0335081, IMG submission 206713) | Soil microbial communities from Loxahatchee National Wildlife Refuge, Florida, United States - Lox_Sample_3.5 | ecosystem: Environmental > Terrestrial > Soil > Wetlands | place: USA...
AGCGCGTGTCGCTGCTGCCGCTCGCGCAGTTGCTGCTCGACGTGGTGGAGGTCACCGTGCTGGCCAGGGTCTTGTTTCCGGTGTCGGGGTTCTTCACCGTCACCGAGAACGTGATGGTCGCGGCCGTGCCGACGGCCAGGTCCCCGGTCCAGGTCAGGTTCGGGCTGGCGAAACTCGCCGAGCCCGCCGTGGCGCTGGCGTCGTTGTTGTAGGTGGCGTCGTCGAGCACGTCCGTGAGCGGGTCGGTGAACGTGGCCCCGGTCAGCGCGGTCTGGCCCGAGTTCGTCGCGGTGATCGTGTAGGTGACCGTGCCGCCCGGCGCCACGGTCGCCGGGCTGGCGCTCACGGCGACGGTCAGCATTTTGCTCAGGATCGTGATCGAGGTGGCGAAGGTGGCGGTCTTACCCTTCGCGTCGATCACCTTGGCGGTGAAGTTGGAGGTGCCGGCCAGCGTCGGGGTGCCGGACACGACCCCGGTGGAGGTGTTCAGCGTGAGGCCGGCCGGCAGCGATCCCGAGCTGATCGACCAGGTGTACGGGGTGGTGCCGCCGGCGGCGGTGAGCGTGAAGCTGTACGGCGTGCCCACCACCCCGGACGGCGGGGCCGGGAAGGTGGTGGTCACCGAGGTGCCGACCACCAGCGTGATCGAGGTGGTCGCGATGCCGCCGTTCGCGTCGATCACGTTGACCGAGAAGGGGTAGCTGCCCGTGGTGGTGGGAGTTCCGGACAGGACGCCCGCGGAAGACAAGGTGATGCCCGGCGGCAGGCTTCCCGCGTTCACCGACCAGGTATACGGGGTGGTCCCGCCGGTGGCCGTGAGGGTGTAGCTAAAGCCCGAGCCGACGACCGCCGCCGGGGGCGCCGCGAACGTGGTGGACACCCCGGCCGACACGGTGATGCTGGTGGTCTGGGTGGCGGTCTGGCCCTTGGCGTCGGTCACCCTGACGGTGAAGGAGTAGGTGCCGGTGGCCGTTGGGGTGCCGCTCAGGTTCCCGTCGGGACTGAGGCTGATGCCGCTGGGCAGGCTGCCGCTGGTCACCGACCAGGTGAACGGGCTGGTCCCGCCCGTCTCGGTCAGGGTGTAGCCGTAGACGGTGTTGGTCCAGCCCTGTGGCGGGGCTGCGAACGTCATCGACGGCCCCGGGATGATCGTCACGGTCGCCGCTTCGGTGCTGGTCAGGCCGCCGGCGTCGGTGACCTTCACGGTGAAGGAGTAGGTGCCCGCGGTAGTGGGCGTGCCGGAGAGCAGCCCGGTCGACGCGCCGAGGGTGATCCCGGGAGGCAGGCTGCCGCTGCTCACCGACCAGGTGATCGGGCTGGTCCCGCCGGTGACGGTCAGCTGGTTGCTGTAAGTGACGCCTACCTCGCCGGACGGCGGGGCGGGGAACAGCAGGGCAGGACCCGCGTTGTAGGTGTAGGAGGTGCTGGCCGAGGTGCCCAGCGTGACGACCTTGACCGTCACCGCCCCCGCGGCGTGCGCCGGCATGGAGGAGATGTCCAGGCTGGTGCTGCTGACCACGGTGAAGCAGCCGACGGCGGAGGTCGCGCACAGGTTCAACGTAGTCGGCGTGCCGGCGCTGAATTGGGCGGCCGTGCCGATCTCGATGACGGTCGCCGCGTTCAGGCCGGTGCCGGTGATCTTGACGTCGTTGGCGCCGCCGGCCGAGCCGTTGGTGGGCGTGATGGCGGTGATCGTCGGCGCGGAGGGCACCGTACCCGCCGGGGCGGTCGAAGACGTAGCCGGGCTGCCGTCGGCCGAGGACGCCACCGCGCTGGTCGCGGTCTGCACCGTGGACTGGGTGACGCTGCTCGAGGTCACCACCGCGTTCACCGTGATCGTTCCGCTGGTGAACGGCGTGCTGGTGCTGGTGCACGAGATCGTCTGCCCGACCGGCGCGGCGCAGGTCCAGCCCGTGCCCGAGGCGCCGACCGGCACCACCCCCGCCGGCAGGGTCTGGGTCACCGTCACCGGCTGGTTCTCCGTCGCACCCGAGGAACTGGCCGCGACCGTGTACGTGACCGGGCTGCCGGCGGCGAGCGTCGACGCCGCGTAGCTCGTCTGCGACACGGCCAGCTGCGGGACCGGGTTGACGCTGCTCACCAGCACGTTGTCGATCTCGTGGAAGTCGGTCAGCGAACCGGTGGAGCCCACCCAGCCGAACACCAGCTGCTTGGGTATGCCGTTGGCGTTGACCCAGGTCGAGGGGTAGAGCCCGGACGGAACCACCGGCAGGGTGCCGAGCAGGGTCTTGGCCGTGCCGCCGACCGGGGTGAAGGTGACGTCGTAGTCGCCGGCCGGCACGCTCAGGCCGGAGGACGTGGTGATCGTCGCGGTGGTCGGGTTGAAGACCACCTCCACCGGCACCAGCGACGCCGAACGGCTCGAGGCCCGCAAGGTCAGTGACGGCGAGGTCGCCGTCGCCGCGCTGCTCTGCAGCGGGCAGTAGCCGACCGTGCCGTTACCCGGGCCGCGCACCACGACCTGGCCGGGCATGCGCTGCGTGATGTTGGCCGGGTCGGTGCAGCCGGATCCCTCGTAGTTGTTGCTGAAGTTGCCGTACGCGTCGAAGCCGAAGCCCAGGTAGCCGTCGGTCAGGCCGTTGGTGTTCGAGTTCTGGGCCGAATAGCCCAGGGCGCCGCCGGACTGCCCGATGGCCGTGGGGATGACCGGGTTGGCCGGGTTGACGGCGGCCAGTACGAACGCCATGCCGTCCGCCCCGGTGCCGCCGTACTGGTAGGAGTTGAAGGTCACGTCCAGGCCCTGGGAGGTGGGGACGCTGGTGCTGGCGAAGACGCCGCCCTCCTGGCCCGTCGCCGTCGAGGTGAGGCGGAGCTTGCCCGAGCCGTTGTTATCGGTCGAGCTGCCGCAGGTGAACAGCGGGCCCGTGCTGCTGTTGTTGCCCTTGGCCGTCAGGCACGCGGCGTTGCCGCCGCCGACGGGCGCCGTGGGAAGCGACACCGAGCCCGCGGGGCCGTCCACGGTGTTGTCGTGGAACGGCTGGTTGAACAGGACCGTCCCGGCCGCGTGCGCGCCCGGCACGGAGGCCGCTATCGCGACGGTGATCATGCTCAGCACCAGCGTCACGGGCACAGCGCACGACATCATCCGCCGGGCTCGCCGGGCCAGCCGGGAAACGGCCATTACTCGCCTCTTGTTCAGGGTGGGCAGATCGGTGCGCCGGGGCGGATCGGCCTGCCGTCGGCCCGGACGTCGCGGTCAGGCTCCGACATGGCCGATCGGGCCGGTGGCCGGCCTGCCAGGCAGAACGGGCACCACTTACAGGACAATGATGAGCTGCGAATTACAGTCTGTAATCAGACAGGGACGCGACGACGCTTGGCCACTCGTCGCGCCGTGATGAAGGCGACGACGGCGAGGATGACGACGGCGGCGGCGAGGGACAAGCCGAACCAGGCCACGAGGGACAAGCCCGGATGGGACGCCACGACCGGAACGAACTGAACGGAAGCCGTGGCGGCGCGCGTGGTCAGGCCGCTCACCAGGGTCACCCTGGCCTTCCAGGGACCGTTGGGCACGCTCCTGGGCGGGGCGAACGTCATGGTCCCCGACTGGCCGGGAGCGAGGGTGATGATCTGCTGCGCCCGGAAGGGGCCGGCGCCGCTGTTGCCCGGGCCATCGGATAGGCGCACGGCGCCGTTCAGGTCGACGGCCCGGCCGCCGGTGTTCTCGACGTGGACCAGGACGGCCGGCCGGCCGCGGGCCGACCGGTTCCCGGTGACGGAGGCGATGGTGAAGTTCGTCGGCGGGGCGCCGCCTTGCCCGACGGCCAGGTAGACGCGGATCCCGACCCTGGCCACGTCGTTGATGCCGAAGCCCTGGGCGACGCGCACATGGGCCGTCTGCTGCACCCAGATCACGCCGTAGTGCTCGCCGCGGGTGGCCCCCCGCGGCACCCTGATGGTGACCATGTCCAGCACGGACGCGCCCGGGCGCAGGGTGACCTTCGGGTGCTGGACACGGGTCCACTGGGTCAGTTCGCTGCGGGTCTCGCCGGCGTCGCCGGTGAACAGTTCGTGGGCGATCTGGGCGGCATCCGGGTACACGGTGAAGCGGGCGGTCCTCGGCTCCTGGTTCTCGATCAGGATCCTGCGGTGGATGACCGTCCCCGTGGGCAGGTAGTCCACGATGTAGCGCAGGGCGCGCGGGTTATGGGCCTCGTCGACCGGGACGTCGACGAGCCGGACACCGAACCGCTGCGGGATCCGGCCGGCGGGCCGGTGAGCCGCGGCACTGGCCGCCGGGCTCAGGGTCCCGGCGGCGAGCACCAGCGTGATCATGCCGAGCAGGCGGCGCACGCTCTCCTCCTTGTCGGTGGCTGTCCTGGGCGCGCCAGTGGATGCCCGCCACGGCGCCGGCCCGTCGCGATCCGATGGGATCGGCCGGGCCTGGGCGGACTGGGCCGTGGGGCTAGGACACGGACTGGGTGAGCGTCCCGGTGTAGGTGCCGCCGACGGCGGCGGGGGGGACGGCCACGGCCACGGTCGGGTCCCAGCTGGCGGTGTTGTTCCCCACGCCGGCGGTACCGGCGACGACCGGCTGCGCCTCGTGGTCTAGCGTGATACTCGTCGGCGTGGCGGTGATCGTGCCCGTGGTAGTGATCGTGCCGGGACTGTAGGTCGCGTCGGTGGCCGGGATGGTCTCGGCCGCCGTGCCGCCTCCGGTGGTGAAGTCGGTCGCCGACGCGGTCGCGGTCCAGGCGGCGGTGAGCAGGGCCCGGTCGTCGGTCACCGTAACCGCTCCGATCTCGGAGGTAATGGTGTCACCGGGCGCGCCCGAGCCCAGGTCCGAGGCGGTCGGGGCGGTCATCGTGAGCTCCCCGCTGGTGACGGCGAAGGTCACCGTGGTGTCCGGGTCGCCGGGACCCGGGGCTGGAGCGTTCACCGCCGCCGTACTGGTCACCGCGGCCGAGGCCGCGGGCGTAGCCAATCCGGTCGCGAAGATGGCCGCGGCGCTAAGGCCCAGGCCGACTGCCTTACGCATGGATTCTCCCCCGTGAGGACGGCGTGCCTCCCTCCCTCCGGTAAGGGACGGCCGGCCGCCTTGGTCCTCAGCTATACCGGTTCCCTAGAGTTCCATACAGGTAGTCAAGATACAATCACAGAGTGATTACAAGATCACTCAGCGTGTCGTCGAAGGCGGACACGGCGACGGGCGAACACGGCGAGGACGACCGCGGCGAGCACGGCCAGGGCCGCTCCGGCGTACGCCAGCGGGGGCAGGCCCGCGGGCCGGCCGGATCGCGACGCCGACGCTGGCGCCTGCGCCGCGGCGGGCAGCCGGTCGAGGTGCGCCGCGCAGACGACGGGCCTGCGGCTGTCCCGGGCCGAGGCGCACGCGACCGCCGCCAGCCGGAGCGCCCTGGCCGGCGTCCGCGTCACCCGCGCGACCACGCGGAAGGTCTGCGTCCCGCCCGCCGCGATGGCGGCAGGCCAGGTGACCAGCCTGCGCTCGGCGCTCGCGCGAGGGGTGGACGACAGGAAATCCAGGCCCGGCGACAGGGTTTGCGTGACCTTCAGGTGCGGCGCGCGGGCCCGGCCGCCGTTCCGGACGGTTATCACGTAGGTGAGCTGGTCGCCCGGGTTCGCCGCGGTCCGGCCGTCACTGACGCTGATGGTCAGCGCGGGCCCGGCCGGCGGCCGGGCTCGCGCCGCCGGGTGGGTCGCGCCGACGCCGGGGACGGCGATCATTCCGGCCACCAGGACCACGCCGGCCTGGCTCGGGGGGCGCCATGGGATCCGCACAGGGAACCGCCTCTTCGTTAGCTACTAAACGTGTCTAGAGAACTACACATAGTAGCCGTGACGATGGCGCCCCGCGCCCCGTTCGATTCCGTCACGGGAATCCGGCGGGTGCGGCCAGGGATCCAGGCGCTCTAGGTACCCCGCGAGGCGCGGGCGCGGGCCCGGCCGCGTTCCTTCGCGTCGAGGATGGTCTTGCGCAGGCGCACGGCGGGGCCGGTGACCTCCACGCACTCGTCGTCGGCGCAGAATTCCAGCGCCTGCTCCAGGCTGAGCAGCCGCGGCGGCACCAGCCGCTCGAGTTCCTCCCCGGTGGACTGGCGCACGTTGGTGACCTTGCGCTCGCGGGTGATGTTCACGTCCATGTCGTCGGGCCTCGAGTTCTCCCCGACGATCATCCCCTCGTACACCTCGGTGCCAGGCGGGACGAACAGCGACCCGCGTTCCTGCAAGTTGAACATGGCGTAGGGGGTCGCGCTTCCGGACCGGTCGGCGACCAGCGAGCCGGTCGCCCGGCCGCGCATGGCGCCCTGCCAGGGCTCGTATCCCTCGAAAACGTGGTGCGCGATGCCGGTGCCCCTGGTCTCGGTCAGGAACTGGGTGCGGAAGCCGATCAGGCCGCGGGCGGGCACCACGAACTCGAGCCTGACCCAGCCGGTGCCGTGGTTGGTCATCGATTCCATCCGGCCGCGCCGCACCGAGATCAGCGAGGTCACGGTGCCCAGATACTCCTCGGGCACGTCCACGGACAGCCGTTCCACCGGCTCGTAGACGGTGCCGTCCACCTCGCGGGTAACCGCGGCGGGACGTCCGACGGTCAGCTCGTAGCCCTCCCGGCGCATCGTCTCCACCAGCACGGCCAGCGCCAGCTCGCCGCGGCCGCGGACCTCCCAGGTGTCGGGGCGCTCGGTCGGCACCACGGCCAGCGACACGTTGCCGACCAGCTCGCGATCGAGCCGGTCGCGGACCAGCCGGGCAGTGACCTTGGCCGCGGCGGTCAGCCCGGCCAGCGGCGAGGTGTTCACGCCGATCGTCATCGAGATGGCGGGCTCGTCCACGGTGATCAGCGGGAGCGGCCGGGGATCGTCCACGTCGGCCAGGGTCTCGCCGATCATGATGCCGGGGATGCCGGCGATGGCCACGATGTCGCCCGGGCCGGCCGAGTCGGCCTGCACCCGGTCCAGCGCCTCGGTGAGGTAGAGCTCGGAGATCTTCACCCGCTCGATGGAGCCGTCGCGGCGGCACCAGGCGGCCTGCTGGCCGCGGGAGATGGTGCCGTTGCGGATCCGGCACAGCGCGATCCGGCCCAGGTAGGCCGATGCGTCCAGGTTGGTCACGTGGGCCTGCAGCGGCGCGCCGGGCTCGTAGCGAGGCGGCGGTACCGTCTCGCGCAGCACGTCGAACAGCGGCTCCAGGTTCTCCGAATCGGGCAGCTCGCCGTCGGCGGGGCGGTTCAGCGAAGCCCGGCCGGCCCGCGCCGAGGCATACACGATGGGGAACTCGATCTGCTCCTCGGTCGCGTCCAGGTCAATGAACAGCTCGTAGCAGGCGTCCACCACCTCGGCGATCCGCGCGTCGGGCCGGTCCACCTTGTTGATCACGAGGATCACCGGGAGTCCGGCGGCCAGCGTCTTGCGCAGCACGAACCTGGTCTGCGGCAGCGGTCCCTCGCTGGCGTCCACGAGCAGCAGCACGCCGTCGACCATGGACAAGCCGCGCTCGACCTCGCCGCCGAAGTCGGCGTGGCCGGGCGTGTCGATGATGTTGATGGTCAGCCCGCCGTGCCGCACCGCGGTGTTCTTGGCCAGGATCGTGATGCCCTTCTCCCGCTCCAGATCGCCGGAGTCGAGCACCCGTTCGGCCACGTTGGCGTTGGCGCGGAACGCGCCGGACTGCCACAGCATGGCATCCACCAGCGTGGTCTTGCCGTGGTCGACGTGCGCGACGATGGCCACGTTGCGCAGGTCGGCTCGTGTCGCGGTAGCGTTCTGATGCTGGGTGGGCATGCGTGATTCTCGTTCGTTTCGGCGGCTGGGATCCGCCACCCGATCAGGTGGCTCACTCAAGTGTATTGACCACCGGGACGGCGGTAGAGCCCTTGGCTACCTTCGTGATCCACGCGGATCGGGACGGCCGGGTTGTCCGCTGGGGATGCCGGAGCAGCCGCTCGCCACAGGCGGCTGAACCCGCCGCGGTACCGGGGGTATCCTCCGCTCGAGATCAGGGAACTGACCGGCGCGGCGAGAGGGGTTTGATGGGCGGTCTGACGACTCTTGCGATCGTGGTCCTGGCCTATACGCTCGTGGCGTCGAAGCTGGACCGGTGGTGGATCAGCGGCCCGATGGTGTTCGTCGTCGCTGGCACGGTCCTCGGCCCCGGCGTACTGAACGTTCTGCCCTTCTCGCTGAGCAGCGAGACGGTGCGGGCCATCACCGAGCTGACGCTGGCGCTGCTGTTGTTCTCCGATGCCTCCACAGTCCGGCTGCGGGACGTCGAGGGCGATGAGAGCCTGCCCCAGCGGCTGCTGTTCGTCGGGCTGCCGCTCACCATAGCGGCCGGCGCGCTGGTGGCTTATCTCCTAATCCCCGACGCCGGGTGGGGTCCGGCCGCGCTGATCGCCGCTATCCTGGCGCCGACCGACGTGGCGCTCGGCCTGGCGGTCGTGACCAAGCGGGCGGTTCCGGTGCGCATCCGCCGGGCGCTCAACGTCGAAAGCGGCCTCAATGACGGGATCGCCACGCCGTTCGTCACCTTGTTCATCGCGGTGTGCGCGTCCGAGGAGGGTCTCAGCGGGCAGGCGTGGGGACTCGAAGCGCTCAAGGAGATCGGGCTGGCGATCGTCGCCGCGTTCGTCGTCGGCTATATCGGCGGGAAGCTCGTGGCCCTCGCCCATGATCATGGGTGGGCCTCCGGCGTATCCGAGCAGATCGCCATCCTCGCACTCGCGCTGCTCTCATACGAGGGCTCGGTCGCGATCGGCGGGAACGGGTTCATCGCGGCGTTCGCCGGGGGCCTCTTGTTCGGGGCCGTGACCAAGGGCCGCCTGGAAGCACCGGTTCAATTCACCGAGACGCTCGGCATGGCCGCCTCCTTCCTGGTGTGGTCCGTCTTCGGCGGGCTGTTCGCGGGAAAGCTGTTCAGCGAGGCGCTCTCGGCCCAGCCCATCATCTACGCGATACTCAGCCTGACGCTGATCCGGATGGTGCCGGTCGCGATCGCGCTGTGGGGAACGCATCTGCGGCCGGCCACCGTGGCATTCATGGGCTGGTTCGGCCCGCGCGGGCTGGCCTCCGTCGTCTTCACGCTCATCGCATTGCAGGACCTCGAGCACAGCGGCGCGGGGACAATGCTGCTGGAGACCGCCACCTGGACGATCCTGCTGTCCGTGCTGCTGCACGGCATCTCGGCGTCTCCGCTGGCTGCCCGGTACGGGGCGTCGATTGCCGGCGCGGGCGAGGTCCCGGAGCTTGAGCCGGCCGGCGAGCCCAGCATCCGGCTGCACGACCTGGCCGGACGCCATCACCATGGACGGCAGCAGGCACACGATGTCATGAGCGGGAGGAGCGTGCAGTGACGAACGGTGTGCACCCATCGCCACGCGACCTGGCCTTGCTGCCGGGCCGCGTCGTGCTCATCAGCGGCGGTACCTCGGGCCTCGGCGCGGCGATCGCCCGGGCGGCGGCGCGCGAGGGCGCCCTGGTCGCGGTCACCGGAAGGCGGCGCGAGCCGGGCGAGGCGCTGGCCGCTGAATTGGCGGCGGCGGGGGCCAAGGCGCTGTTCGTCCAGGCCGACGCGGCCGACGTCGAGCAAGCCCGGGCGTCGGTGACGGCCACGATCGCCCGGTTCGGCCGGGTGGACAGCCTCGTCAACGCGGCCGGGCTGACCAGCCGCGGCACCCTGCTCGACACCACGCCCGAGCTATTCGACGCGCACATCGCGGTCAACCTGAAGGCGCCGTTCTTCCTCATGCAGGCCGTGGTGGCCGACCTGGTGGCGCGCCAGGCGCCCGGCACGATCGTGAACGTGCTGTCCATGTCCGCGCACGGCGGGCAGCCCTACCTGGCGCCGTACGTAGCGGCCAAGGCCGGGCTGGCCGGGCTGACCCGCAACGCGGCGCACGCCCACCGCCGGGACCGGATCCGGATCAACGGCCTGAGCATCGGCTGGACCGACACCGAGGGCGAGGACGAGACCCAGCGCCGGTTCCACGGCGCGGGCGACGACTGGCGGGAACGGGCCGCCGCGTCCCTGCCCATGGGCAAGCTGGGGCAGCCGGACGAGATCGCCGACTTCGTGGTATTCCTGCTCTCGGACCGCTCCGGCGTGGTGACCGGTTCGGTCATCGACTGGGACCAGAACGTCCTGGGCGGCTTCGACTGACACCGGGGCTTGATGAACCGCTGTCCAGTCGCCGTGACCAGCATCGCTCCGCCGCCGGGATGCCCCGTGGCTGTCACCGGTCCAGCAGCCCGAGCTCGCGGGACCGGTCGACAGCCTGGCTGCGGGTAGAGGATCCGAGCTTGCGATAGATCGAGCAGGCCTGTGACTTGATCGTGTTAGGCGAGAGGAACAGCTGTTGGGCGATCTCGGGGAAGGACAGGTGAGTGGCCAGCAGCGGCAGCAGGCGCAGCTCGGCAGCGGTCAGCGTGGATGCCCTGCCAGCCTGTGCCCCGCGCCCTTCGGCCAGCTGGGGCCGGAGTTCCCCGGCCTGGCTGGTAAGGGGACCAAGATCGGGCCGCCGGGCGAGCAGCTCGTCGATCTCGCGCATCAGCGTCCTGGCACCGGCGAGGTCGCCGAGCGCGAGGTGGACGCGGGCGAGCTCGATGCGGGCCTGGACGGCCAGGTGGGGCAGGGCATAGGTCAGAGATGGCCGCATCCGTTGCGCGGCGGCGAGTTCCTGGCCGGCGGCCGCGGTGTCGCCACGATGCATGGCCGCGCGGGCCTGCGCCGCGTGAACCAACGGTGCCGCGTAGCTGTACGTCATCCGGGCCCGGTGCAAGCCGGCACGTGCCTGGCTGGCTAGCGTCTCGGCCCGGTCCCATTCACCGCGGGTCATCGCCAGCAGCGATCGCTCCGACAGCGCGAGCGGGAGTATCTCGGGCGCACCGCCCTTCTCCCCGATACCGACACCGTCCTGCAGGGACGCGTCTGCGCCGCCGGGATCACCGCACAGAACGCGCGCCATCCCCTGCAAGAGCGCGGATACCGGGGCCACCGTTCCCTGCTCTGCGAACCTGCGGACCGCCTCGTCGGCGTCGGCGCGCATTTGTTCTACCCCGTGCCGGCACAGCATGGCCCGCAGCACAGCCGCCCACGCCTCGGCGAGAGGATCATCCGTCCGGGGCGCGTCCCCGCGTTGCCAGCGGTCCACGACATCGGCCCACCGCTCGGCCTCGACCGGCCGGGCGGTCAGCGCGGCCAGGATCCCCGCCAGCACCGCGACCAGCGGATGCCTCCCGATGGCACCGCGGTCTTCCAGCCAGCGGAACCACCGCTGGACGGTGGCGGCCCGGCCCTGCCAGTACGTCGGCACCATGAGAAGCCCCATCAGGCCGGCGGCCGCGTCAGCGTCCCCGGCGGCGATGTAATAGTCCAGCGCCTCCTCGGCCAGGTCATTCTGCAGGCACCAGCGGGCAGCCCGGCGGTGCAGGACCGGGACGATGCCCGGTTCGCGGCTTTCCAGCTCGCCCAGCAGCAAGTCACGGAACAGGTGGTGGTAGCGGTACCACTCCCCCTTCCGGTCCAGCGGCACCAGCAGCAAGTTGGACCGTGCCACATCGTCCAGGTCCGCGGCCGACCCCTGCCGGGCAAGCACCGCGTCGCACAACGGCCCGGACATACGCTCCAGCACCGCGGACCGGGTCAAGAACACCTGCATATGCCGGGGGATCCGGTTGAGAATCTCAGCGCGCAGGTAGTCTCCCACGAACACGTCACGACCGGTGAAAGCCGAGCAAGCCTGGCTGGGCCAGGTGGCCGCCCGCACGGCCAGCGCGGCAAGGTACAGCCCGGCCGGCCATCCCTCAGTCCGCTGATGCAGCCCGGCCACCTCATCCTCGCTCAGCGGCACGCCGGCGTTGCGCAGCAGCACCACCGCCTCCTCAAGGGTCAGCGACAAATCGTCTAGGCCGATCTCCAGCAGCTTGCCCTCGGCGCGCAGCCGCGGGACCTGCAACGGCAGCTCGGCCCGTCCCGCCAGCGCCAGCCGCGAACCGGCCGGCACATGATCGGCCAGTACCGACACCGCGGCCCGGCATTCGGCATCATGCAGCACCTGCACGTCATCCAGCACCAGCACCACTGGCGCGGACATCGAGGCGAGAGCCGATCCCAGCCTGGGCAGCACCGAGTCAGGCACCGAACTCCCGGGCGAGGCCAGCGCGTCAAACACGCGCTCATCGATCGGCTCGACGGCATCCAGCGCGACCGCGACGTAGGTCAGCAGCACTTTCGGATCGTTGTCCAGATCCTCCATCGATACCCACGCGAAGGACTTGCCGTTGCGCTCAGCCCACTGTGACAGCAGGGTCGTCTTGCCGTAGCCCGCCGGGGCGACCACCGACACGATCGGCCGCGAGCCGCTCCGGTCCAGCCGTTCGATCAGCCCGGAACGATCAACCGCCCCCGGGCGCACCAGCGGGCGGCGCAACTTCGATACGACCAGATCGAACGCGGCCCTGGCCACGCGCTCCGGCTCGCTATCCCGCTGACGCACACCGCCAGTAGCCATGCCTAGCCGACCCCCAGATGGTCACGCGGCTCCCGGGAGCCTCGGACTCGATCGAACATGAACATTCACTTTCCTAGCACGAGGACATACCTGCAGCTAGGGACAAAGGTCCCGGGCGCCGCCGTCATCATCGACGGCGATGAGCAGCGCGGCGGCCGCGCAGTCCGGACTCCTCGTTGCGGTCTCCCGGGATGATGCGAACGTGGCCAGCGGGGCGAAACGTCGGACGACAGGCCAGGGCCAGGGTGCCTCCTTCAGGCCGTCCCGCCGTGCTTGGCCAGGTACCGCCGGATCTGCTCCAGGTTGCGCGCGGAGGACTCGCGGGCTCGTTCCTCCCAGGCGAAGACGCACACGGTGGCGATGCCGTCGAAGTTCACCTCGGCGAGCGTGCGGAAGAAGACGTCCCAGTCCACCTCGCCCTGCCCGATGTCCAGGTGCTGGTGGATCCGGGCGGCCGAACCGGGCGGGTTGACGATGTAGCGCAGCCCGGAGGAGGCGCGGTGGTCGAAGGAGTCGGCGATGTGCAGCTGGGTGAGCAGCGGGCCCGCGTACTTCATGATGCCCTCGATGTCGCCGCCCTGATGAAAGGTGTGCGGGGCGCAGTACAGGAACGAGACCCAGTCCTTGTCGATGCCGCGGATGAGGTCGACGGCGGCCCGGCCGTCCTCGATGAAGTCGTCCGGGTGCGGTTCGAGCACCAGCCGGATGCCCTCGCGCTCGAAGACGGGGAGCAATTCCTCCATCGACCGCCAGAACTGGGCCTCGCTGGCCGCGGCCGCCTCGGGCCGGCCGTTGAACTCCGAGTTCATCGTGTCCACGCCGAGGTCCGCCGTGATCTGGATGGCCCGTTTCCAGTAGCGCACCGCGGCCTGGCGCTCATCGGGGTCCGGGCCGGACCACCGGTACAGCGGCAGCACCGACGCGACCCGCACGCCGGCCGCGTTCAGGGCCCGGGAGAACGCGGCGATCTGCGCCCGGTCGGCCCGCGGGTGCAGGAAGAACGGCATGAAATCGTCCCGCGGCGACAGCTCGATCCAGGAGTAGCCGAGGTCCGCGACCAGCGCGGGCAGGTCGGTCAGCGGCACCCGGCGGAACATGTAGGGGTCGAGGGCGATTTTCATTTGGCGTAGAACTCCGGACGTTCGGGCAGGGAAACCGCGGTGCGCTGGCCGGTGCGGAGCGCCTCGAGGGCGGCGTCCGTGACCGCGGCCGCGGCGAAGCCGTCCCAGGAGGTCGGGCCGGCGGAGCTGCCCGCCGCCACCGCGTTGAGCCATTCCTGCAGTTCGGTGTCGTAGGCGCGGATGAACCGGTCGCGCCAGTCGACCGGGACGCGGCCGGCCTGCCGGTTCTGCGTCCGCACCGTCACCTCGCCGACGTCGGCCAGGGCGACGGTGCCGGTCTCGCAGACGACCTCGCCGCGGACGTCGTAGCCGTAACGGGCGCTGACGAAGAGCTCGTCGTCGACGAGCGCGCCGCTGGCCGTCTCGAGCACCAGGATCAGCGGGTCCTGCAGGCCGTCGGGGGCGTGGCTGGTGCGGCGCGGCGTCAGCACGCTGGCCGCCACGATCTCCTCGCCGAACAGCCAGCGGACGATGTCCATCTCGTGCACGGCAGAGTCGCTGATGATCATGTCGGTGGTGAAGCCGTAGTCCGGCACCGACGGGTTGCGGTGCGCGCAGTGCATCAGCAGCGGCACGCCCAGGCCGCCGTCCTCCAGCGCGGCCTTCATGGCCCGGTAGCCGGCGTCGTAACGGCGCATGAACCCGACCTGGACCAGCCGTCGGCCCGCGGCCATCTCGGCGTCCATGATCCGCTGGCAGGCGGCGCTGGACGGCGCAAGCGGCTTCTCGCAGAACACCGGCTTGCCCGCGGCGATCGCCGCGACGACCTGCTCCTCGTGGGCTGGGCCCCAGGACGCGACGAGGACCGCGTCGACGTCGCCGTCCGCGATCAGGTCCTGGGCGGTGGCATGAGTTGAGGCGCGGGGCTGGCCCGCCGCGACCTGCCCGGCGCGCGCCGCGTCGACGTCGTTGACCGCCGTGACGGACCCGCCCGTGAGCACCTGGGTGATCCGGCGGATGTGGTCCTGGCCGATCATCCCCACTCCGATGACACCGACGCGGACGTCCATGGTTACTCCTCTCCGATGCCGAGGCTGCGCAGGTAGGTGTAGGTGCGCTGGGCGATCGGCTTCGGCTGGCCGAAGTCGCACGGGTACATGTCCTGCTCGACCACCACGAACAGGTCCCGGTCGAGAGCACGCAGCGCCTTGGCCACATCCTCGACGACCGGTTCGCCGCGTGGCGGCTCGCAGCTGGCGCCCATGGCCACGGCCTGGCCGAACGCGAGGCCCTCGCGGTCGGCCCTGGCCACGATGGCCGGGTCCATCTGCTTGATGTGCACGTAGCCGATGCGGTCGGGGTAGCGGTCGATGATGGCCACGTTGTCCGCGTGCCGGTAGGCCAGGTGGCCGGTGTCCAGGCACAGGGATACGTAACGCGGGTCGGTCTGGTCCAGGAACCGCTCGGTCTGCGCCTGGGTTTCCACGTGGCTGTCCGCGTGCGGGTGGAACTCCAGCCGCAGGCCGTACTCCTCCGCGACGATCTTGCCCAGCTCGTCCGTGGCCCGGATCATCGTCTGCCACTGCTCGTCGTCGAGCTCAGCGGGCTCGAGGAAGGCGCCGGTGGAGTCGTCGCGGTAGCCGGGCACCGGCACGAAGATCACGTGCCGCCCGCCGACCGCGGCGGTGAGCTCGGACACCTGGCGGGTGATCGCGACGATGTCCGGCCAGTCACCGGGCCGGTGCAAGCCGCTGAACCCGTGCACGGTGCCGCCGGCCACGGCCAGGCCGCGCCGGCTGAGCTCGTCGGCCAGCCGCGCCTTGTCGCTGGGCAGATAGCCGAACGGGCCTAGCTCCAGCCACCGGTACCCGACCTCGGCCACCTCGTCGAGGAAGCGGGTCCAGGGTGTCTGCAACGGGTCGTCGGCGAACCACACGCCCCAGGAGTCGGGGCAGGTGCCCAGCCGGAGGCGCGCGTCGCTGCGCGCCTCCGGCCCGGCCTCTGGCAGCACCGTCATCGGGCGTCCGATTCGGTGGTGGTAGTGGTGCTGGACGGGTGGCTGATGCCGAGTTCCTCGACATCCTCTTCGAGGGAGCGGCCGATCGCGGCGGCCGCGCCGCCCGCGCTCTCGAGCTCGTGGCTGAGCTGTTCGAGTTCGGCGCCGCCGGCCATCAGGCCGGTGAGCTCGTCGCGGGTGACCTGGCTCTTCTCGTAGTTGCCGATGGAGGCGCCGCGGTTGAGCAGCAAGAACCGGTCGCCGACGGGGTAGGCGTGGTGCGGGTTGTGGGTGATGAAGATGACGCCCAGGCCGCGCTCGCGGGCCTGGATGATGTACTTCAGCACGACCCCGGACTGCTTGACGCCCAGCGCGGCGGTGGGCTCGTCCAGGATCAGCACCTTGGCGCCGAAGTGCACCGCGCGGGAGATGGCCACGCACTGCCGCTCGCCGCCGGACAGGGTGCCGATGGGCTGATCCACGTCGCGCAGGTCGATGCCCATCGCCAGCAGCTCGTCCTTGCACATCTTCTTCATCGCCGGGATGTCCATCCGGAACCCCTTGCGGACCTCGTTGCCGAGGAAGAAGTTCCGCCAGACCGGCATCAGCGCCACCACGGCCAGGTCCTGGTACACCGTCGCGATGCCGCGCTCGAGCGCCTCCCGGGGCGAGGAGAACGAGACCGGGGCGCCGTCCACCTCATAGGTGCCCGAGGACGGCTGGTGCAGCCCGGCGATGATCTTGATCAGGGTGGACTTGCCCGCCCCGTTGTCACCCAGCACGCAGGTGACCTCGTGCGCGCCGACCTCCAGGTTGATGTCGTGCAGCGCGATCACCGCGCCGTAGCGTTTCCCGGCGCCGATCAGCTTGACCAGCGGCACGCCGCTGCGGCCGTTGCCGGCCGGGGGGACGGCCTCGGGGGCGTGGTGCTTGCCCGCCGGGACGTCTTGGGGGGTACTCATATCGATGCCTCCGCACGGCGACGGATGTAGGTGTTCAGCAGGATCGCGCCGAGCAGCAGCGCGCCGACGAAGAACTGGAACCAGTCGGGGTTCCAGCCGGCGTAGACGATGCCCTGGTTGACCATGCCGAAGATCAGCGCGCCGATGGCCGCGCCGACCGCCGAGCCGTACCCGCCGGTCAGCAGGCAGCCGCCGACGACCGCCGCGATGATGTAGACGAACTCGTTGCCGATGCCCTGCCCGGACTGGATCGTGTTGAACAAGAACAGCGTGTGCATGCCGGTGAACCAGGCCATGAACCCGACCGCCATGAACAGGCCGATCTTCATCCGGGCCACCGGCACGCCGACCGCCCGGGCCGACGGCGCGTTCCCGCCGACGGAGAAGATCCAGTTGCCGATGCGGGTGCGCAGCAGGATATACGTCGCGATGATGACGAAGACGATCCAGTACACCACCGACGTGCGGATGTTCACCCCGCCGATCGTCCACGACGCGGAGAACACCTCCCGGGCCGAGTTGAACCCCTGCAAGGTGGAGATGTCCGGGCTGGAGACCTGGTTGGTGATGGTCTGGGTCAGCGCGATGTTCAGCCCCTGGAGCATGAAGAACATGCCCAGCGTGATCAGGAACGACGGGATCCCGGTTTTGACCACCAGCCAGCCGTTGATGAACCCGATCAGCAGCGACAGCACCAGCGCGACCAGCACCCCGACCCAGGCGTTGGTGGTGAACTCGTAGGAGAACAGCGACGCGCACAGCGCCGAGGATGTCACCGCGACGCCGGCCGACAGGTCGAACTCCCCGCCGATCATCAGCAGCGCCACCGGCGTGGCCATCAGCCCGTACGTCGAGGTGACGTACAGCACCGAGGAGAACGACGACGCGTTCCGGAACGGCGGCGCGATGATGAAGAAGAAAACGTAGATGATGATCGCGCCCGCGATCGCGCCCGCCTCCGGCCGCGCCAGGATCCGCGCCAGCGGCGACTTACGCCCCACCCGCTCGTCGGCTCTGGGCGGCGGGGCAACCGGGGCTTCAGCAGTCTGAGTCATGAGAACCTCTCTTTCCGTGTGCCGGGGTCACCCGCGAGGCAAGTGACCCCGCCACGGCGATTCCGTTAGCGGTTGCCGACAGCGGCGTACTTGGCGACCTGGTCCACGTTGCTGGCGTCGACGAAGGACGGGCCGGTCAGCACGGTCTGGCCGCCGCCGATGACGTTGCCGTTGGTCAGGAACAGCCACAGCCCGTCGACCGCCTCATAGCCCTGCAGGTAGGGCTGCTGGTCCACGGCCCACTGCACCTGGCCGGACTTGATCTTGGCGATCTCGGCCGCGCTGGTGTCGAAGGTGTAGAGCTTGGCGCTGCTGTGCGCTTGGTTGAGCGCCTGGATCCCGATGAGCGCGAACTGCGCGCCGAGGGTGATGACCGCGTCGATGTTCTTGTTCCTGGTGAGCTCGGCCGACAGCGAGGACAGCACGGCCGCGTTGTCGGTCCCGTTGACGTAGAGCTTGCTCATCGTGCCCTCGGAGCCGAGGCCCTGCTTCACGCCCGCGCACCGGGCCTCGAGCTGAGCCTGGCCTTGGGCCTGCAGCACGCACAGCACGTTCTTCTTGCCCGCGGCGGCGAGGCGCTTGCCCGCCGCGACGCCCGCGATCTGCTCGTCCTGGCCGAAGTACATCATCCCGCCGCACTGCTGCCAGTTGGAGTAGCCCGCGTTGAACATGACCACCGGGATGCCGGCTTGCTTGGCCTTCTGGATCGTCGGGCAGAGCGCGCCGGGGTTGGGGTCGGTGACCGCGATGCCGTCGACCTTGCTGTTGATCGCGTCCGTGATCAGCTGGGCCTGCTGGGTCGGGTCGTCGTTGTTGGAGTACTTCAGCGTGATGTTGTCCTTGGCGGCCGCCGCGGTTGCGCCGTGCCGGATGATGTCCCAGAACGTGTCGCCCGCGGCGGCGTGCGTGATCATGGCGACCGTGTATTGCTTCGTGTTGGCGTGACCGGCCGCGACGGCCGTGCCGCCGCCCGCGGCGGCCTCGGCGGCCTTCTTGCCGCCGGTCGCGGAGCACGCGGCCAGGACGAGCGGGAGGACCATGAGCAACGCGATGGCGATGGCCCGTCTTCTGGATCTGAACATCTTCGATACCTCCGGGTGAGGATGACTTCTAGGTAGCGGTCGGGAAATGCATGTGCGTGCGGTGGTGCTCTTGGTACTCGTTGTCGGGCCAGCGGCTGGTGATGGCCTTGGCGCGGGTGTAGAACCGGATGCCTTCCGGGCCGTGCACGTGGGTGTCGCCGAACAGGGAGTCTTTCCAGCCGCCGAAGGAGTAGAAAGCCATCGGGACCGGGATCGGGACGTTGATGCCGATCATCCCGACCTGGACGTCGCGCTGGAACTTCCGCGCCGCCTGGCCGCTCGAGGTGAAGATCGCGGTGCCGTTCCCGTACTGGTTCGCGTTGACGATGTCGATGGCCTCGGCGAAGCTCCCGGCCCGCAGCACGACCAGCACCGGTCCGAAGATCTCGTCGGTGTAGATGTCCATGTCGGTGGTGACCCGGTCGAACAGGGTCGGGCCGACGAAGAAGCCGTTCTCGTGGTCCGGCACGGTCAGCCCGCGGCCGTCGACCACGAGCGTGGCGCCCGCCTCCTGACCGCGGCCGACGTAGCCGGTGATGCGGTCCCTGGCCTGCGGCGTGACCACCGGGCCCATGTCCGAGGCCGCGTCGCGGCCCGGGCCGACCTTGATCTCCTCGGCCTTGGTCCGCAGCCTGGCGACCAGGGCGTCGCCCGCGTCACCGACCGCGACCACCGCGGAGATGGCCATGCACCGCTGCCCGGCCGAGCCATAGCCGGCCGCCGTGATGTGGTTGGCGGCGAACTCCATGTCCGCGTCGGGCAGCACCACGGCGTGGTTCTTCGCGCCGCCGAGGGCCTGCACGCGCTTGCCGGCTTCGGTGGCCCGCTGGTGCACGTACTTCGCGATCGGCGTCGAGCCGACGAACGACACCGCCGCGATGCCGGGGTGGTCCAGGATCGCGTCCACGGCCACCTTGTCCCCGTGCACCACGTTGAAGACGCCCTCGGGCAGCCCGGCGTCGGCGTACAGCCGGGCGAAGAAGTTCGACGCGGACGGGTCGCGCTCGCTCGGCTTGAGGATGAACGCGTTCCCGGCGGCGATCGCGATCGGGTGCATCCACATCGGCACCATGGCCGGGAAGTTGAACGGGGTGATCCCGGCGCAGACCCCGAGCGGCTGGCGGAACGAGTAGGCGTCCACGTCGGTGGAGACCTGCTCGGAGAACTCGCCCTTGAGCAGGGTGGGGATGCCGCAGGCGTACTCCACCACCTCCAGGCCGCGGATGACCTCGCCCTTGGCGTCCGAGACGACCTTGCCGTGCTCGTCGGCGACCAGCACCGACAGCTCGTCCAGGTGCCGCTCGATGAGGTCGCGCAGCGCGAACATGACCCGCGCCCGGCGGATCACCGATACGTCGCGCCACTCCTGCCACGCCTTGGCCGCGGCGGCCACGGCGGCGTCGACGTCGGCCGGCTCGGCCAGCGCGACCTGAGCCTGCTGCTCACCGGTGGCCGGGTTCCAGACCGGGCCCCACCTGGTCGACGCGCCGGTCGTCTCCGAGCCGGCAATCCAGTGTTGGATTGCGCGGGGCTGGATAGTACGCATCCGTAATTTCTCCTAGAGGTAAAGCTTCTGGTCGCGCTTGGCCGCCTGGTAGGCCGTACGGGCCTGCTGCGTGCTGTCCAGCGCGGAAGTCTCCGACACGGGCACGTCCCACCAGCTCTCCGCCGACGGCACGGGAGCGAGCGGGTCGGCCTCGATATAGGTGACCGTGGTCCGGTCCGACGCCCGGGACTGCGCCAGCGCGGCCTGAAGTTCGCAGACCGTGCGGGTCCTGATCACGTCGGCGCCGAGGCTGGCCGCGTTGGCCGCCAGGTCGACCGGGAGGACGTCGCCGTCCAGCCGCCCGGAGGACGGGTCGCGGTAGCGGTACCGGGTGCCGAACCGCTGCGAGCCGAGCGACTCCGACAGCGAGCCGATCGAGCCGAAGCCCTGGTTCTGCACCAGGACGATGTTCAGCTTGATCCCCTCGGAGACCGCAGTCACGATCTCCTGCGCCATCATCAGGTAGGACCCGTCGCCGACGAGCACGAAGACCTCGCGGTCCGGGGCGGCCATCTTGGCCCCCAGGCCGCCGGCGATCTCGTAGCCCATGCACGAGTAGCCGTACTCCACGTGGTACTGCTTGGGGTCCCGGGCGCGCCACAGCATCTGCAGGTCGCCGGGCATGCTGCCGGCCGCCTGCACCACCACGTCGCGCTCGTCCATGAACTCGTTCAGCGCGCCGAGGATCTCGGTCTGGGCTGGCAGCGGCTGGTGGCCCAGGTGGTAGGCGCCCTCGACCACCTGCCGCCAGGCAGCGTTCGCGGCCTCGATCCGGGCGGTGTACTCCGGGTCGACGTGGTAGCCGGCCCCGGGAATGGACAGCGCCGTCGTCAGGGCTTCGAGACCGGCCCGGGCGTCGGCGACCAGGCTGGCGCCCGCGTGCTTGCCGGCGTCGAACGCGGCCACGTTGAGGTTGACGAACTTCACGTCCGGGTGCTGGAACGCCGTGCGCGAGGCGGTGGTGAAGTCGCTGTACCTGGTGCCGATGCCGAGGATGACGTCGGCCTCGCGGGCCAGGGCGTTGGCGACCGGGGAGCCGGTGGCACCGACGCCGCCCACGGCGCACGGGTGATCCCAGGCCAGGGCGCCCTTGCCCGCCTGGGTGTCGGAGACACCGATGCCGGTCGCCTCGGCGAACCGCCGCAGGGCCGCACTAGCTTCGGAGTAGATGACGCCGCCGCCCGCGATGACGAGCGGCCTGCGGGCGTTCGCGAGCACCTCGACGGCGCGCCTCAGCGCGGAGGGCTCGGGCAGGGGGCGGGGCACGAACCAGGTCCGTTCGGTAAAAAGCTTGTCCGGCCAGTCGTGGGCCTCGGCCTGCACGTCCTGCGGCAGCGCCAGGGTCACCGCGCCCGTCTCGGCCGGGTCGGTGAGCACCCGCATCGCGGCCAGCAGCGCCGGCGGCAGCTGCTCCGGCCGGCTGATCCGGTCCCAGAACCGCGACACCGGCTTGAACGCGTCGTTCACGCTCACGTCGTACGAGCGCGGGTCCTCGAGTTCCTGCAGCAGCGGGCTGGCGGCCCGGGTGGCGAAGAAGTCGCTGGGCAGCAGCAGGACCGGGATGCGGTTGATGGTGGCGAGCGCGGCACCGGTGATCATGTTGGTCGAGCCGGGGCCGATCGAGGCGGTGCAGGCCATCGTCTGCAGCCGGTTCCGCATCCGGGCGAAGCCGACCGACGCGTGCACCATGGCCTGCTCGTTGCGGGCCATGTAGTACTTCAGGTCTGCCTCGCCGGTCTGCTGGGCCTGGAGCAGGGCCTGGCCGACGCCCGCCACGTTGCCGTGGCCGAAGATGCCCCAGCAGCCCTCGACCAGCCGCTGCCGCACGCCGTCACGCTCGGTGTACTGGCTGGCCAGGAAGCGGACCAGGGCCTGAGCCACGGTGAGGCGGACGGTCATGCGTCTTTCTCCGTCGTCGAGGTGAGGGGCAGGCGCGGGTCGACCGGCTGGTCCGCCCAGGTGCCGCGGATCCAGGCGTGGGCCGGGTCGTCGCAGAACCGCCAGGACCTGACCGGCTCGGGGCCCGCCATCACGTTGAGGTAGTACAGGGCGTAGCCGGGCCCGGCGATCGACGGGCCGTGCCAGCCGTGCGGGATCAAGATCACGTCGCCCGTTCCCACCTCGGCCAGCACGTCGATCGGGCGGGCCGGGGTGCCGTAAACCCGCTGGTAGGCCAGGCCTTCGGTCTCGAAGTAGTAGATCTCTTCGAGTTCGGCCTCGTCCTCGCGGGTCTCGTCGTGCTTGTGCGGCGGGTAGGAGGACCAGTTCCCGCCCGGGGTGAGCACCTCGACCGCGATGAGCTTGTCGCACTCGAACGCCCCGGGCGAGCAGAAGTTGTTGACCTGGCGGCTGGCCTGGCCGGCCCCGCGCAGCTCCACCGGGACGTCCTCGGCGGCACCATACCGCGGTTCGAGCCGGCGCGTGCAGCGGGCGCTCGGGATGGCGAACGCACCGCCGTCGCGGCTGGTCACGGTCACGGTGGCGTCGCGCGGTGCGTAGCTGAAGTCGCTGACGCGGGAGAAGACGCTGCCCCGCCCGGTTAGCTCGAAGGTGATGCCGTCACAGGTCACTGCGGCCGAGCCGGACAGCGGCAGGACGAGGATCTCGTCCGGTCCGGTGGCCCAGGTATGCGACCCGCCGGGCGGCAGGGTCAGCACCTTGAGGCCGCTGTAGGTCCAGCCGGCCTGTTCGGGGGTCACCAGGAGGGAGAAGGCGCCGTCGGCGCTCGTTCCCTGCCTCAGGTACAGCTTGTCGTCCAATCTGCTTCACCCCCGCACCATGGACAGGACCGTGTCCACCGCGCCGGATACGTCGTCGTCGGGCGGGAACAGCAGCGACCGGCCGATGACCAGGCCGTGCACGGACGGAATCTGCAGCGCCTTGCGCCAGCTTTCGAAGGCGGCGTCCTGGTCGGCGCTGACCTCGCCGCCGAGCAGGAGGACCGGTAGCGTCGAGGCGGCCATGACCCGCTCCATGTCCTCCACCACCGGCAGCTTGAGCCAGGTGTAGGCCGAGGTGGCGCCCAGCCCGGCCGCCACCGTGATGGAGCGGATCACCGCCTCGGGCGACAGGTCGTTGCGGACACGGCCGTCCACCCGGTGCGAGATGAACGGCTCGACCATGGCCATCAGGGCGTGCGAGGCGAGGTCGCTGACCGCCCGGGCGCAGGCCTCCATGGTCACCACCGTGGCGGGGTCGTCGGGGTCGATCCGGAACAGCATCTTGCCGCCGTCGAACCCCATCCGGGCGATGCTGGCCGCGTCGTACCCGGTGAACCGGTCGTCCATCTCGAACGCGGTCCCGGCCAGGCCGCCCCGGTTCATCGAGCCGATGACCACCTTGTCGTCCAGCGCGCCGAGCAGCAGCAGGTCCTCGATGATGTCCGCGGTGCCGAGCACGCC
>Ga0335081_10003869_pt1 | contig 23593 bp, 23 predicted proteins | sample Lox_Sample_35_FD_206713 | JGI IMG/M metagenome (GOLD analysis project Ga0335081, IMG submission 206713) | Soil microbial communities from Loxahatchee National Wildlife Refuge, Florida, United States - Lox_Sample_3.5 | ecosystem: Environmental > Terrestrial > Soil > Wetlands | place: USA...
ACGTCCATGCCGCCGCCATGATTGAAGTGATAGCGCTTATTGATCTCCAGCGCGGCAGGCGATAAAAGTTTTCCGGTGTTATATGCGGGGCAGACTTCCTGACAGCGGAAGCACATGATGCACGCGAACGAATCCATCACTTGCTCCCAGCCCAAATCCTTGACGGTCGCCGCACCGAATTGTTCGATGGACGTATCGTCGAGGTTGATGTAATTCAATTCACCCATCGAACGACGCTGCGGCTTCATCCAAATGTTCAACGGCGCAAAGAAAAGATGGATATGTTTTGAATAGGGGAAATATGGAAGGAACGCGATCACTGCGCCGAGCGACAACCAGAACATGACATGTTCGCCAATGACGAGTGTGTTGGCGTTCACTCCAGACCATAGAGCGGCTACCACTGAAACGGTCGGTTGCCATTTGTCGGCAGATCCGCTCAATGCTACGCTGAAAGATTCTCCTAAATAATGGGAGGCGTTATGAAGGATGATGAATCCCGCTACGATCGCTGAGTCGCGGCTGATGCCGAAACGCGCATTTGGGTTGAGAAGAGTCGTCTTGCGCGTGGATAAAATCGCGGGTCGAAAAACGAAGCGGCGGATGGCCATGGCGATCATGCCAATCAGAATTGCTAGGTCAGCAACATCTGCCATGAGACGATATACATCGCCGAATATTCCCGTATGATTGAGTAGGCTAAAGCCTGTGTACCCGTAGATCAAATCTGAAAGATTGACCACAAGAAAAACAAGAAAGCCCCATGCGATCATCGCATGCAGCACGCTGGACCAAAAGCGAAATTTAAAAACGGGTCGGAGCGGAAGCACTTCAGCAACAACATTTGGGATTCTTTTAAACGCGGCTTTCCAATCAGGTGTGCCTTGTCCGCTGGAGATCAGTTTGATGATCCGATCCGCGCCGCGATAGGTGTAATAGAGGGAAACGATGGTTGCAATTGCAAAGAGGATTTTTTCGGTGAGGGTGAGCATATGAGTCTCCGAAGCCCTACCCGTCCCTTTGGGCCACCTTCCCCAAATCCAAAGGATTTAGGGAAGGCTGGGGTAGGGCAATGTTTTTAGTTTAACACAGAATAGGACATCAGAATTTATGCTTTTGGTCATTTGCTGACATTACTTACATCAGCTTTTGCCTTAATCTTCCGAGCTGATCGAATGCGATGACCATATGATACCTGAACACTGCGAGCGCATGGCATCAGATGATGATGTTATCGAATAAGATGAGCAGCACATCGCATAAGATTGTAGTCTTATTATGTAAGATGCCCATCTTCGAATGAAAGATAGGCATCATAAGGCATAGCCCAAGTGGGTGAAAGCGAAAGCTTGCAAGGAGTATCGCCTTTCATGGCAGAGCGAATCAGATTCTACTTTTTCTTTACAGCTTTTTTGCTGGTGGCTTTTCTTCTCGCAGGCTTAACTGGTTTCTTTTCTTTAAGTTTATTTTCTTTTTCAATGGACTCGAGCGTCGTCAGGTCTTGATGGATGTTGTGCGAGCGTACTATCAGACTTACGAGATAGATGGCAGCGATGATAAAGAAAACAACATAACCCGCAATCATGTACGCGGACGTATCGGGAGGTGCATCGAGGAGGAACATAATCTTATCCTTGAACTAGGTTGATTTTTTCAACACAGAGGACATAACCCTCAAAGACCGATGGGGAGGCGGACACGAAATTATCTTTCCTGTTTTCTTTGTGCACTTAACGCCCTTTGTGTCTAAAGATTTGATTTGCATTCTAGTGCATGAGATTGAGTTTGAGTTGCTCGACCTTCGCCGCCAGCTGACCCATGAGAATGCGATTCCAGAACAAATCAATAAAGATGACGGTGAAGGCGAACAGCCCAAAGAAAAAGGCAACTTCCATGCGCGGCGTCATTGCGAAGGTTCCTTGCGCGTTGGGATCGCCACTTCCGATCACTACCGGATGAATAGTACGGAACAATCGGATCGAGAGGAAAGTAATTGGCGCACTGAGCCCGCCGATCAAAGTATAAACTGCGCCGAAGCGAGCGCGGCGGTCAGGATCTTCAATGCCCTCACGCAGCATGAAGTAGGCAATATAAATCAATTCCGTGATGGCGGCGGTGGTGAGACGAGGATCCCAGGTCCACCATGTGTTCCAAATCGGGCGTGCCCAGATCGAGCCGAGGATGATCGTTATTAAAAAGAATACCGCGCTGATTTCCACCGCGGCAACTTCGGCGATGTCCCACTTCAAATCCTTCTTGACGAGATAAACGATGCCCAAACCTGCCGCGAAGAGAAAACCCAGCAGACCTGTCCATGCCGTTCCAATGTGGAAATAGAACACACGTTGAACTTGTCCCATCACGGCTTCTTCAGGCGCGTAGATCAGCGCGAGATAGGTTGCAACCGCCAAAACGAGCACCGAGGCAATATCAAGAGTTTTTAAGGGTAGAGGCTTGGATTGCATAACAGTCCTTTCTGAATTTATTTTACTCTTCAACCACATAATCGAAAACCATGTAAGCCACCGCGATGAAGATCACGTCGTAACCGATCAAAAGACTTAGAGATGCATAGATCGTACTGAAATCACTTCCGGCGAGGAATCCTTCACTGGCTTTGACAGAGGCGATCAGAACCGGGACCGCAACCGGGAACAGCAAAATCGGCAGAAGCACGTCCCGAGTGCGCGCTTGAATGGCCATGCTTGCCAATAAAGTTCCGACCGCAATGTAACCAATCGAACCGAGCAGGATGACCAATAATAAGCCTGCCTTAAAAAGATTGACATTATAAAGAAACGAATAAACCGGCAGAACAACAGCTTCCACGATCAGCATGAAAACCAGATTGCTGATGACTTTTCCAAAGTAAATCGCGGCGCGGTCTACAGGCGCGAGCAAGAGTCCATCAAGGCAACCGCGATCTTTCTCGACTGCCATCGAGCGGTTGAGGCCGAGGGTGCCGGCAAAGGCAAACGTAACCCACAACACGCCCGCCGTCACAGATTGACGCGTGGCAATATCCAATTCCAGAGCGAAGTTGAATATCAGAATCACGAGCAGCGAAAAAACAAGCATGGCCGAGAAAAGTTCGCGTGAACGGAACTCGGCCGTAAGGTCCTTCCATACCACCGCGAAAGTTGCTTTCAGGAAGGATGCGTTGGACCGCGGATGATCGACAAGCGTTGCCATTTTAATCTGCCAGCGCTTTCTTGTAGAACGAAAGCAGATTGGTTTTTCTGAGTTGCTTGCGTGTGGCTGAAGCGGTGATCATGCCGCGCGACAAAATATCGAAGCGCGTGGCGAGGTCCTCCGCGCGCATTAAGTCATGCGATGTCATTACAACGGTGCGACCTTGTGCCGCGACCGAACGGAGCACAGCATCGAGCATCGCCGATGCGTCCTGATCGAGACCGGTGTAGGGTTCATCGAACAACATTACATCGGGATCATGAAAGACTGCGCGTCCGATTGCGAGACGTTGTTGCATGCCGCGCGAAAAAGTGCGGACAAGGTCGCGCCGGCGCGCGGCAAGATCGATCATTTCAAGCACCTCTGCGATTCGAGATTCGATATTCGACACGCCGTACATACGTCCGAAGAAACGCAGATTCTCTTCAGCGGTCAAATCACCGTATAGCAAAGGCAAATGCGAGACAACGCCTAATCGGGCGCGCACCGCCGAGGCTTGATCGGGCAGACGATAACCCGCCACGCTGACTGTGCCAAGAGATGGACGCGACAGCGATGCGAGGATACGCAGCAAGGTTGTTTTGCCCGCGCCGTTTGGACCCAGCAATGCCACGAACTCGCCCGGCTGGACTTCAAAATCCAACCCGCGCAAAACGGTTTTCATGCCGAAGCGTTTGACAAGTTTGTGGACAATAATCATGTTCGATTCGTTAAGCCATTTCCTTGAGAATCTCTTTCAGCTCCGCACGGCGTTTTTGATAGGCTTCATCGTTGATCTTGCCCGCGCGATGCAAATCATCGAGTGCAAGGATGGCATCCATGATTTCATCGGCTGATTCGAATTCGGCCTCATCTTCATCCTGCTCGGATGCTTTCTTTCGATCGCGGAAGAAGAACCAGGTGCCGGCACCGATCAATATCAATCCCAGGACTCCCGCGCTGATGAATAAAATTTGCGGCAGGTTATTTGTGGAGGATGTCGTTTGTGGTGTGCCATTGACTGTGAAATCCAATACATCACCGGTCTTGAAGCCGCCGGCCGAGAATTCCTGATAGTTGACGTTTTGTATCGCAACAGTACCTTCGTTTGCCAGTTGATCGCCAGTCACATTTATCCCCTCAGGCATAAGCAAAACCACGGAAGGCGCATTGATTCCAAACGGTTGTTTGATTTCCAATTGACCACTGTAGGGTAGAGTGAAGAAAGCAACGATTGCGTATGGATTGCTGTTGGGCGGCGCAGCCACGCCTTTCCCTATTGTAACAAGTTGGGCGCTGCTTGGATCGGGTTCGTAGCCTGTATTCTGCGCGCCCTCTGGAAATTTGATGAAGGGAATCGTCGCGCCGTCGCTGGAGATGAGGACCGTCTGATTGCTTGCGTTGGTAAATGCATAAATCTCAATGAATTGCACCTGTCCTTGTGTAGCAAAGTCGGTATACACGTGAACCTGCTCCATTTTCAGCAAGGTTAAGTCATTGCTAGATTCAGATGGAGAGGGGGGAGTCAATGCTTGAGGGGTTTCTGTTGAGCCTGTCGTCCCGCTGATGGTCGAAGATAATGGGACGATGGATGGAGTCGCCATTGCTAAGGAAGGCGTGGATGCAAAAGTCAGCGTGCGAATATACATTGCAACATCCAACGCCTGATCGTCCGTTAGATTGTTCCCGAAGGCGGGAATGTCTCCAGCGCCGTTTTTGATGATTCGGATAATGTCGTCATCGGATAACGCGGCCATCATTTTTTGATCTGTGAATCTATCGGAGCAGTTGGGGCAGTTTGCATCAAACAAGGTTTTGCCCTGTGCGATTTGATCGGGTTGGGCGTGAAGCGTGAGCGCGTACGAAACCACATCCCAGCGATCCTGATCGCTCAGCGTTCCGCTAAAGGGCGGCATGAAACGATCGAGGTTTCCCTGCGAAACTGTGGTGAACCATTGCGCGGGCGAATCAGAGCGTGCTGTATCCGCCAGGCCCAGCGCGGGAACTGTGACCGGTAATTGCTGGCTTTGAGGCCCGTTGCCAAGTCCGGTGTCACCGTGACAGGGTGCGCAATTTTGTGCAAAGAGCGTTGCGCCTTTTTGGACGTCAGGCGCGGAGGTGGGATAGAGCAAGCCCAGCGTTGGCAATGGAGTCGGCGCAACGTAACCGGGCGGCGGTGTAATATCCGAGGCTAGGCTGCATCCTGCGAGAAGAATGGCTGAAAGAATAACCACAAGCACGTAACGAAGTTTCATGATTTCCTCAAAAAGAGATATTCCAGTGGCCTGAGATATTGAACACGTTGATATCCTTGATCTTGATTCAGAGTCCAAAATTTAAAGTCTATTTCAATGCCTTTCCGCAACGGGGACAGAACTGATCAGAAGCTAAAACGGCTTTGCCGCATTTTGGACAAAAGCCAGCTGACTTGCTCTTGCGTTGCTTGCGCCGCGTGGCCAACATCGATTCGATTTCATCGTCAGACAGCGATTCAGCCTGGACAGCGGCATCGGCGCGGCGGGCTGCGGCTGCGAGTTCAATGCGCCTCTCCACTTCATCGTCACTGATGGGTTGGGGTTGTAGGGCATCCAGCTTGCGCAGAATATCCGCTCCCTTTTGCAAGAGTTCGGCGCGTTGTGTCGGATAATCCTCATCCGGAATTTTACCAAGCCGGAAATCGAAATCAAGCTCCTGCAGTGAGTTGATGATTCGGTCGCGTTCCGCCATCAGCGAAGAAGTTTCGCTAGTCTCTTCTTTCGCATTGTGGCGCGTTGGATCAGAAATCAACGGCGCGGCTAGATATAAGCCTATGCCCAACAGCAAGGCGATTAGCAAAAGAATTGCACTGAGATCCACAAGCCCTCCTACTTCAACAATGGATTAATGATTGATTTGATATCATCCACCGAAGAAAATGGTCCAATTTGAGCGTATTGAAGAACGCCCTGTTGGTTAATAAAATAAGTTTCAGGCACACCCTTGATACGGAAGATTTGTGATACGCGCGTTCCAAGATCGGGGCCGTTGGCAAATGTGATGTCAAACTTTGCCAAGTATGCACGCGCTTCCGGTTCCGTATCCACATAGTCCGCACCGATGAAGACCACGCGGCCATCATCTTTGTAAAATTGCCAGGCTTGTTCCAGGTCGGGCGCTTCCTGCTCGCAGGGTTTGCACCACGAAGCCCAAAAATTGACCATCACAACCTTGCCGCGAAAATCAGCGAGCTGGATTTGCGGCTGTCCGTTCCAATCATAACCGCTGAACAGTGGCATTGAAAAATTACTTACCTTATCGCCGGGCCCGATCTGGCCTTGTTGCGAACGATTCAATTCGATGGCAACAGTCACAAGCAAACCGAGCAGGGATACCCAAATAATGATTTGCACCCAGAGCGGAACGCCGCGTCGTGGAGCGCTTGTTTTCGTTTCAGTCATCGCCTTCTCCATCAAGGATCTTGCAAAGAGCAGGATCGAAAGTTAATTCCTTTTTTTCAATTCTTCTTCCAGACGCGCAACATATTCATCCTTTGGCGCTTCGGTCACTGACCCTCTGGCGGCTGAGGCGGACACAGGCTTGGTCCACATCCTTAGTGCGCGGAAGAGGACGAACGCACCAGCTAAAATGATAAGCGGCGGCAGGATATAGATCAGCCAATTGATTCCCGTTTGAGGCGGCTCAGCCAGCACGCGCGTACCATACTGTTGGACAAAATACGCCTTGATCTGATCCTCCGTCCAGCCTTCAGAAAGTTGTTGACGAATCAAATCGCGCCATTGGCGGCAGGCATCGGTGGGACACACATCCAGCGGAGTATTCTCGCAGACGGGACAATACAACTGATGAGCGATACGATTCACTTGATCGTCCGACGGCGTTGGCACCGGCTGTTGTGCAAGGACAATGCTTGTAAAAAAAGCAGCAGCAACAGATAGAAGAATGGAAACCCAAAATAGTTTTTTCATGACCATCTTTTGTTTCAGTCTGCCGCGTTGGTTTGTCTACTTTCAGTTTGCTTGACATGACGAGTTCGCGCAGGAACGCGTTCCGCATCAGGTTCGGGCCATGCCGCAATGAAAATCCCGAACAAGAATAGGATCGCTCCAATCCATAGCCAGTTTACCAATGGGTTGACGAAGATTTTGAAGGTTGCGCCGTTGGTGGTGGTGGGCTGCCAATCTACAAGAATAATATAGAGATCGTCTTTCAAGGTGGAACGCTCACCGGGAATGGTCATGTTTTGTTCTTGAGTTGCGTAATAATCGATGCGCGGGTATAAATCGCCCAGATAATTATTACCTTGATACACGCTGACGACCGCACGCGTCACCTGTTGTCCATCCGGACCGGGAAACTGGGCCATCGAATCATATTTGACGGTATAGCCGCTCAACGATAAAGAATTGTTTTCGGAAACCGTGCCTTGCGTTTGCACTTGAAATAGATTGATGCCGAGAATACCGATTGCCATGAGCATCATGCTGATATGAATCACATATCCGCCATAGCGTCTGCGATCGCGCCCCACGAGATGCCAGAACGCGATAAAAAGATTTTCACTTTGGGCTCTCATGCGGGCAAACGTGGCGCGCCAAAACTCCTGCAAGGTCACGAATAGAACCAGGGTGACGAGAAAAAATCCAACCAACGCAATGGCATTATTTGTGTACGTGAAGAATAAAAGTACCGCGATTACCAACGCGGCAACCGCTGGCTTCCAGATGGCGCGTCCCAATGTTTTGATACTGGAATGTCCCCAGGCTGAGAGCGGGGCAATGCCCATGAGCAACATCAGTCCGGCAAAGAGCGGCGCAACCGCCGTTTGATAAAACGGCGGTCCTACGGTTACTGTCTGACCTGTCACCAATTGCGAAATGATCGGAAAGACCACCCCCCAGAAACATACCACCAGGACGCTTATAAATAACAGGTTATTGAGCAGGAAAAGCGCTTCGCGCGATAGCATGGACTTCATTTCTGTTTCGCCGCGCAAATCCGGCCAGCGATGGATCAATAGCGCCACGGAAACAACCAGAGTAATTCCGATAAAGGCGAAGAAGACGGGGCCGATGTCGCTTTGAGCGAAGGCGTGGACCGAAGAGAGCACGCCGGTCCGGGTCAGGAAGGTTCCGAAGATCACCAATGAATAAGTCAGGATGATCAACAGCATATTCCATTGTTTGAGCATTCCGCGTTTTTCTTGGATCATCACGGAATGCAGGAATGCTGTACCGGTCAGCCACGGCATCAAGGCCGCGATCTCAACCGGGTCCCAGCCCCAGAAGCCTCCCCAGCCCAATACATCGTATGCCCAGCGACTGCCTAGAACCAGACCACACGAGAGGAACAGCCAAGCCCACAACGTCCAGCGACGCGTGATGCGAATCCAGCGGTCATCGGTGCGACCGGTGATCAAAGCCGCAATGGCAAATGCAAACGGGATTACAAAGGAAACGAATCCCAGATAAAGCATTGGCGGATGAATGATCATGCCTGGATGGCGCAGCAGAGGATTCAATCCATTTCCATCCGCTGGAATGAAAATGCTCGCGCCGGCAATGGGTGCTATCATGCTCGTAATGGGATTCCCCAATGCGTCAGCGAGAAGCTTCCCATCTGTTCCGCTCCAATAATATGCGAATGGATTCTGGTAGAAGATGACGAGACTGAGGAAGAATGCAGTTGTAATGGATGTAACTACGATCACCCACGGCAGGAATTCGCGGTCACGATCCCATTTGCGGAGGGTTACCAGTGAAGCGAACGCTGACATCAACCATGACCAGAAAACAAGGGAGCCGGATTGTCCGCCCCACAAGGCGGTGACCTTGAGATAGGTCGGCATCTCGCGGCTGGTCACTTCATAAACAAACGAAACTTCAAAATGATTCGTGACAAGCAGATAAATCAGCGAGGCGGCCGAAATGGAAATAAGCGGCCACAACAATAACATGGAACGGCGCGCCGACTCGATCCAACCAGGCGATTTTGTTCTTTCACCATAAATGGCTGCACCCACACTATACAGCGCCACCAGGAATGCGACAACGATCACTCCATATCCGAAATCAGCAATCATAAAAACTCCTCACACTAATAAAAGTAAGACCTGACGGATTGAGCCCATCAGGTCTCGTTCGATCAACCGCCGGCTTGATTGGGTACCGCGTCCTGATATTTGGTCGGACACTTGAGCAGTAATTCGTCGGCATGGAAGACTCCATCCGCATCAAGATGACCTGTCATAATGGCCTGTGCTTCATTCTTCAAGAGGTCGGGTTCTGGACCGTTATAAATGATCTGGAGCCGCGCCCGGTTCGGGTCAATGACTGCTGCGTGCAGGACAGCCGCCAGTCCGCCTTCCGCGTCCACTTCCTTCTGATCACCCGGAACCTGGGCCACATCAAATCTCAATGTGAGCGTATTGGCATCATATTGAATCGTATCGCCGACCACCGCGCCCGAGACGCGCAAACTCTGTCCGGTGAGAGCGGCGCCTTTAGCTTTCAACTCGTCGACGGTCATAAAGTATTCGGCGTTGGCTTTAGTGGCCGAGAAGATCAAATAAATGACCGCCGCGAGAATCAACGTGCCGCCGACGATAAATTTCATGCGTCCCATGAACTGCCTCCAGTCCTAAACGAAAAAACCTTTATACCAATCTTCATTCTACATGTCGAGATTAATAGAGGCTGAAAATATCACAGCCGATTGTCACGCAATTTACACCCATTTTATCCTGCCGGTATAAGTTCTTCTTAAGAAAGGCTCAGGCCTCGCTTCTTAACTTGGTGCCGCAGACTCTGCAAAAGCGATCGCCCTTGTGGGCACGGGTTCCGCATTGATGACAATATATTTCACTATCGCCCTCAGTTTCGCTGCGCGTGGAACGCTTTCTGCGCGATTTTTTCCGACCGCGTCCCGATTGCCAGAAATAGACAATGCCTCCACCGATTAATATCAAGCCCAATCCGCCGATAATATAAGGGATGTCATTACTGACTGTAGACATCAAACTGCCCGGTGTATTGGAGCCGATCGGCTGTGAAGGCTGAACGCCGGATAGGGGACTCGGTTTGGTTAGTGCATCGGAGTCCCTGTTGTAATCAATTTTTACAGCGATTTGCTGACTTGCAGAAAGAGCACCGAAATCTTTTTTCCATGAAGTCGTCCCGTCTGAATTAGTGACTGAAATCAGAGACGGAGCGGTGTTGAATTGTCGGCTGTCTTCCGGAGGCCATACGCTAAGGTTGAAATCATCGATCGGATAATCACTCATCCACACATAGTTGAACAGGCGCTCTTTGCCGATCTTGGAGATCGGCTCGTAATATTCAATGTGATAGGTTGTGGCCGTCTGCACTTTTACTTTGATAATTTGCCAGTCGTTAGTAGCAGTTGGGCCATTAAAATCGGCGTTCAAATATTGTCCGTTCGATAATAAAGCAACCGCGACCAAATTGCCGTCCTTCGGGATACGGAAGGTCACATCCATCGGCAGGCTTACACCGTCCGCGAGTTGAAAGTCGTAGATCAACAACATGCTTGGCTGGTCATATTCAGGCTGTAATACAACCTGCATAGTTGAAAATGCTATTTCACTTTGCGCATGAACTGAAAACGGTAATACCGTTATCCCCAGCATAAATAAAAGTATCAACCATCTGCGCATGGACACCTCCGAATGATATCTTATCTATCTTACCATGCAAGCGGCGGGTCGGGATACTCCTAAATTGTATGAACTGCTGAGAAAAATATCACGCTCTTGACGTCAAAGCCAGTATCAACTGCCAACAGGCATAATTGATGGGCGTGGGGATGTGATGCCTCTGTCCTGCGCGTGCAATTGCACCACAGATGGCATCGATCTCGGTCGGCGCGCCGCGCTGAATATCCTGCAACATCGAAGAATGATTGCCTGCCGTTATTCGAGCTACATCCTCCGCCATTGCGGCAGGATCATGAAATGGCAGATTCGCTTTTTCGGCTAATGCAACCGATGCGGCTTCTTCAGCCAAGGCGCGCATCAATCCGCGCGCGGCGGGTCCTTCAAGAAGTTTCCCATTGGGCACGCGTAACAGTGCAGTCAATGGATTGATGGCAGCGTTGATGATCAGTTTGCTCCACACCAGTGAACGCGTATCATCAACGATATTTACTTCAAAGTTGGCAGACTTCAACGCTTCTTTAATCGGGCCACTGGCGGGATGCGCTGCGATGGATGTTTTTCCTTCGCCTCCAACTTTAACCAATCCCGGCCCGAGCAAAGTTGCGCCGACGGTTATTGTCCCAAGTGCAACACGCGACTCGCCCAATTCGCTGACAAGAATTTCATTATTGCCCAATCCGTTTTGTAAAGTGATTGCCAATCCATCATCGGCCAAACATTCTTTCAATTGATGCGCGGCGCGCTCCGTCTGCCATGATTTGACGAGGACAATTGCGTGTTTTATTCCTCGGCAATCTTTTGGATTATCGGTGGCATAAACAGAAAAGTTTTGTTCCAATCCATCGGCATCTATGAGCCGCGCACCGTTCTGGCGCAAAGCGGATAAGCCTTCAGGCCAGGTGCCAAGCATCGTGACGCGGTGTCCGCCTGAAGTCAGGCGCGCCGCGAATAAAGTTGCCAGCGCGCCGGTACCCACGATCAAAATATCCAGGTTATCCAATTTCTCTTTGCAAAGCCTGCCACTCTTTGTCATCCATCTCGATCGAATGTTCATTTGCAGGAAAACGTTTCATTTGCACATCTTCGATGTATTCATTGAAGGCGCGCTGCATTTCATCGTGAAGGTCCGCATATTTCTTGACAAACTTCGGCGTGAAGCGATCAAACAATCCGAGAATATCATGCGCGACCAAAACCTGGCCGTCACATCCAACGCCTGCGCCGATGCCAATGGTTGGAATGGAAAGTTTTTGAGAGATCAGCTTACCCAGTTTTGCGGGAACAGATTCAAGCACGATGCCGAAACAACCAGCTTCTTCGAGAAGCAGCGCATCTTCAATCAGCCGTTTCGCGGTCGATGCGGTTTTCCCCTGCGGACGGAAGCCGCCAAGTTGGTTGACCGATTGCGGCGTCAGGCCAAGATGTCCCATCACTGGAATCCCCGTGCTGATAATGGCGCGGATCGCATCCACGCGTTCGCGTCCGCCCTCGAGCTTGACCGCGTCCATTCCGGCTTCCTGCAAGAATCGTCCGGCGTTGCGAACCGCTTCCTCGGTCGAGGCTTGATACGACATGAACGGCATATCACCGATCAGCAGAGCAAACTGCGCGCCGCGCGCCACAGCCTTGCAATGATGAAGCATATCGTCCATCGTGACTGGCAATGTATTTTGATAGCCGAGCACTACCATTCCCAGCGAATCACCGACGAGGATCGAATCGATGCCAGCTTGATCCTCGGCCAAGGCAGTGGGATAGTCATAAGCAGTCAACATGGTGATCGGTTCGCCGCGTTCCTTTTTCTGGCGAAAGGTTGTTGTTGTCGCCTTTTTGCGTTGCGACGCCGTTGGATTAAAAGTTGCGGTGGTTAAAACAGGAGCAAGAGTGGACATGGTATCCTCCGAGTAAAGGTAGGAGCCGTTTGTGCGCGGTCTCCCTCATTTTGCCGCGACCTTCACAGCTTGAGATTTGGATTACGCCATCGCGTTCGTAACGATACGCGCAGCAAACTTGATTATTCCACAAAAGTTGATTTTCGCCTATAATAATTTTGTCAGAAATTACTTCTCATTTCCTTGCGAGGAATTGCCTCGCTCCGCTGGTCATGAAATATCATATAAGGAGAATACTATGCGTCGGATGTTTGGATTTATGATCGGGATCGTGGTGGGTGCTTTGGTCGGTTCGACCGTTGCGCTTCTGCTTGCGCCGGGAACAGGCGATAAATTCCGCAACGAGATCCGCGCTCGTGGCAAGGGTTTTGTCAACGAGGTGCGTCACGCCGCGGAATCACGCCGCATCGAGCTGACGAATCAATTGGAGTCCATGCGCGCACCGCGCGCGGATTCGTAAAAGGTTCGACAAGTCGCATTAGCTTATCAATCTCGAATAAAATCTTTCTGCTTGACTCATGCAACGCGTATATTCTGCGCGTTCGGAGATCATTTTCTGGTTCAACCCTGCGGCTTGCTCCCGCAGGGTTTTGTTTTCCAGACCTTCGAGAATCGCATCGGCGAGGCTTTGCGGATTCGTTGCATCTGTGAGCAAACCATTCTTGCCGCTGGTGATCCATTCACGGATCGAATCTAAATTTCCTGCAATCGGAAAACATCCGCAAGCCATGCCTTCGAGCAGGGAATTGGGCGTGCCGTCATGGATGCTCGGTGAAACGATAATTTGTGCGTGACGAAACACATCCGCCATTTGAAAATGAGGAAGAGCGGGAAGCAATTCAACTGACTCTCGAATGTTAAGTTTATCAATCCACTGAAGCGCTTGGCTTTCATTCGCCATCGCAGCGCAGACGAATTTTGCGTTGGGATATTTATTTAGCACCAATGGAATTGCTTGAAAGAAAACATCGCTGCGAACATAAGCCCGAAAGCCGCGCGGATTGAAGATAATCGGTTCATCCTCTGGCTGTGAGGGCGAATGGAAAATATCCGTGCGGATGCCGCCATTGCCCGGTATCATCAGTGTTGGTTTCGATGGTTCAAAGCCCCATTGTTTGGCAAGACGAATATCGCGGTAGCAATCAGCGTGAAGCGCATCGGCGACACTCAATGTCCAGCGCGTGTAATGGTCCATCAAGGAAGTGGAAGGAGCATGCAAGGTAAAATCGTTGCCCCACACCGAAACAAGCAATGGGATTCCAGCATAGGCATCTGCGGCGAGCATACCTTCGTAGGGGATTCTCATCGCATGGATCAGCTCGGGCTTCACTCGTTCGATAAATCCGCGCAATCTTTTCGATGCGCGTGAAATCGTTAAGGGACCAAGGTAATGCCGAATGGCGGCACGCCAACTAATAGTTGATGATGAAGCAGTTCGCGGAGCGGTCGAGGATTTCTTTGTCCCGCTGAATGCCACCGGCGTGATTTCCAACCCCTTGAGCGGAAAGTCCACCGAACAATGAAACGTGGAAGCAAGATAAATTTCATCGCCGCGTTCGACAAAATGTCTGATCCAATTTTGAGTGATGGGCGAACGTCCGTCGGCTACGAAGAGAATTCGCATGCGGTCAATATACCAGAAGTTGCCCTCGTTAGTAAGCCGTAGTATCATTGAGCAGTTTGAGGCGAGAATTTCTGATGGCCCGCGTGCTGATCGTGGAAGATAATACGGATAATTATGAGCTGGTTCGCTTCCTGCTGGAGCGGGCAGGCTATGAGACGCGCTGGGCGCGCAATGGCCGTGAGGGGATTCTGATGTCCAAAGAGGAAAAGCCGGATTTGATTTTGATGGACCTTTCCCTGCCGGAGATCGATGGCTGGACGGCCACCGAGCGTATCAAATCAGATCCCGAGACGAAGCACATCCCCATCGCCGCGCTGACCGCTCATACTCTTCCGGGTGACCGCAAGCGGGCTCTGGAAGCCGGATGTGACGGCTATCTTTCAAAGCCCATGAATATCGCACTGTTTACGGATACGGTTGCAGACCTTATCGAAAAATCGAATGAGAAGCCAAAGACCGTGGACGATAAAAACGGGTCGTAATATATTTCGAACGAAGAGGAATCAATATGAAACAAATCTGCGTTGTCGGCGTGGGATACGTCGGCCTGGTGACCGGGGCTTGCTTTGCCGACTTGGGAAACAAAGTTGTGGCATTGGATGTGAACGAGAAACGTATCGAGAATTTGAAGAAAGGGATCATGCCGATCTACGAACCGGGCCTCGATGAGCTGGTCAAGCGCAATGTGAAAGCGGGCCGGCTGGCCTTCACCACCTCGTACCCCGAAGCCGTGAAGGAGGCGGAGTATGCCTTCATCGCGGTCGGGACTCCCTCCGGGGATAACGGCGAAGCGGATTTGCAATATGTGGAAGCCGCCGCCAAGTCCATTGCGAAGAATATGTGTGCACCCTTAATCATCATCAATAAATCCACCGTTCCCATCGGGACCGGAGACTGGGTGGCCGATATCGTGACCAAGGCCCAGCCCAAGCCCATTCCGTTTTCCGTCGTATCCTGCCCAGAGTTCTTACGTGAAGGCTCGGCCATTTCCGATTTCATGAATCCGCATCGTACCGTGATCGGTTCCCTGCATCACGACGCGGCGGAGAAGGTGGCACACCTGCACCTGCCACTGCGGGCGCCGATTGTGATCACCGACCTGCGTACTGCGGAGATGATCAAATACGCCTCGAACGCATTCCTGGCCACCAAGATTTCTTTCGTGAATGAACTGGCTGACTTATGCGAGTTGGTGGGCGCGGATATCAAGGAAGTGGCAGCCGGCATGGGCTACGACGCGCGCATCGGCCATCATTTCCTCGACGCAGGCCTCGGCTGGGGCGGCTCGTGTTTCCCGAAAGATGTCAAGGCGCTGGCATTCATGTCGGTGGAAAAAGGATTGGAGCCGCGCATCCTCAACTCGGTGATGAGCGTGAACTATGAGCGCCGTTCGGACGTGGTGAAACACATCGGCGAAATGGTCGGAGGGCTGAAAGGCAAAACAATCGGTCTATTCGGCCTGGCGTTCAAGCCCAACACGGATGATATGCGCGAGGCGCCGTCGATTGATATCGTCAAACATTTAATGGAGGCCGGAGCGAAGGTGCGGGCCTTCGACCCGGTGGCGATGGAAGTGGCGCGTCCGCTGCTGCCCGACATCGAAATGGTCAATGACCCGTATGAGATGGCGAAAGGTTGCGACGGGGTGATCATCGTCACCGAATGGAATGAATTCAAACAGCTCGACCTGGATCGTTTAAAGTCCCTGCTCAAGAAACCCGTGATCGTGGACGGCCGAAATATTTACGACCCCGGACGCATGAAAGAAATGGGCTTCATGTATCGCGGCATGGGGCGAGGCGGCTCAGTCTTCAACAGCCAGTAGTCAGTGATCAGTAGTCAGTGATCAGTGTTCAGTGGTCAGTAGTCAGTGGGAGGCAGAAATGAGCACGTTAGCCCATGCGAAAAGCTTTCGGGAGCTGATCGTTTATCAAAGGTCGAGGACGCTGGCGCAGGAAATCTTTGGGATCACGTGCAAATTTCCCAAAGAAGAAATATTCTCCCTGACCGATCAGGTGCGCCGTTCATCGCGTTCCGTCGGCGCACAGATTGCAGAGGCCTGGGCCAAGCGCCGATATGAAAAACATTTCATCAGCAAACTCACAGACGCCGATGGCGAACAGCAGGAAACACAACATTGGATCGAAGTTGCATGCGATTGTGGATATCTTTCCCGGACGCAGGCTGATATTCTGCTTGAAAAATGCATGGAAATAGGAAGGTTGCTTGGCGGCATGATGGCAAAAGCCGAGATGTTTTGCAACTCCGATGCGCTTTCACTTCGTGAAGATCAAGCCTTCTATTTGACGACCACTATCGAAGACTGACCACTACTCACTGATTCACCGGTCACTGATAACTGAAACTATGACCCATCCTCCGGTTTGCGATTACGAGGGCTCGGACTACCAATCTTCGTTTTGGGAGCAGGGCGGACGAGAATACGAAGACCGCGTCGAAGCCATAGCGTTGAAGCGATTGCTTCCCAAGAGCGGACGGCTGCTGCTCGAAGTGGGAGCGGGCGCGGGACGCAACACGCCGCGTTATGCGGGCTTCGAGCGCATTGTCCTGCTCGATTATTCGCATACCCAGTTGGAACAGGCACAACAGCGGCTCGGCATATCCGACAAGTATATTTACGTTGCGGCGGATGCTTACCGCCTGCCGTTTGTGGATGGGCTGTTCGATGCGGCCACGATGATCCGCACCCTGCACCACATGGCGGATGCGCCGAAAGCGCTGAAGCAGGTCCGGAACGTGCTGGCGCCGCGTGCGGTATTCATCCTGGAATTTGCCAACAAGCTCAATCTCAAGGCCATCGTCCGCTACTGGCTTAAACGTCAGGCATGGAGTCCGTTCACGCCGGAGCCGGTGGAGTTCGCGGAACTCAACTTTGACTTCCATCCCAAGACTATCGACAGATGGCTGGATGAGCTGGGCTTTCACGTCGAAAAGAGGCTGACGGTCTCGCACTTCCGCATGGGCATCTTGAAGCGGACCGTTCCAACATCCGTGTTAGCCTTTTGTGATTCCATGGTGCAGTGGACGGGCGCGTTTTTCCAGTTGACGCCGTCAGTGTTCGTGAGGGCAGTAGTCAGTGAGCAGTCGTCAGTAGTCAGTGAGCAGTCGTCAGTGGGCAGTGAGCCGAGGGCGTTCTTCAAGTGTCCCGAATGCGGAGGCGCGCCGCTGGAAGACCGGGCAGCATATCTTGAATGTCCGGATTGCAAACGCAAGTGGGGGGTTAGAGATGGGATCTATGATTTCAGAGAGCCGGTAGACAGCTAGCGAAATATAAATTGTCATTACCTCCATGCCAGGGGCCGTCCCGCACGGACAGATCGGCGGGCCGGAAGATATGACAAATGTTGCAATCGGGTGAGGACGGGGAGCGGGACGATTCCATAGCGGTTGTCAACAATTAAGGGGTTTCCCTCATTGACATCGGATGAAATTTCCATACACTTTAACCAACCTTCGGGGATAAGGCCGAGGGGTTCCAACCGAACCAGTTTTTTCAAAGAATGACAATCCAAAAGGTTATGCAGGGCGGATGATCCGTTGTTATGCGCGAGAGGCGCAGGAAGGAGGGTTTATTGGATCATAGGCCAAGAGAAGGATGAGTGAAGGACGAGTGAAGGATGAGTGAAGGATGAAACCTTCGCATATCCCGCCAGAACCGCATGTGAAAAAGCCTCTTTACGCACATCGGTACCGACGATCAACCCTGAGTTTCTGAAAAAGGAGAATTTAAAATGGCAACAGTACGTCATAACGTTGTAGTCGAGGGCCTGGGCGGCATGCTCGGCGACCAACTGGTCTTCAAGAAGGACAAGGCTGGCCGCACCGTCATCAGCTACAAACCGGACTTCGGTGAGAACCGAACATTCAGCGCCGCACAACAGGCGCAGCAGGAGGCGTTCCGCGAAGCCATCGCCTATGGCAAATCCGCCAAGGATAATCCGGTTTACGTGGAAAAGGCGCAGGGGACGACCGAAAGCGCGTTTAACGTGGCTACGGCGGATTACCTGCATGAGCCGCAAATCCTGGATGTGGATATTAGCGCCTGGCATGGCGAAGCTGGACAGGTGATCCGCGTGAAGGCCATCGACGATGTGCAGGTGAAGCAGGTGACAGTGGTCATCACCGATGAAAGCAACACGGTGCTGGAGCAGGGCGCGGCCTCGTCCACCGACGGGTTGTGGTGGAATTACACGACCACGCAGGCCGCCAGCGGCACGCCGAAGGTGATCGCTTCGGCACAGGACTTGCCGGGGCATATTGCCAAGATGACGAAGTAGCATTACTTTGGCGACTCACATCGCCAAAGCAGCCAATGGCGGCTTGACGCCGCCTTGGCTAGCCCCACCCGTCATTGCATGACACCCTCCCCAAATACCGGAAAGCTCGGGATTTGGGGAGGGACTCAGGGTAGGCAGCCTTGCGCGCTGGATGGTTTGGATTTATGCTTGTCCATAATAAAATCAGAAGGACACGATGGGACAAAAAGAAGCCAGGGCAAGAATTAAAATCAATGAATTACTCAAAGAAGCGGGCTGGAGATTTTTTGACAATGCTGAAGGCAAGGCAAATATTGTCCTTGAGAATAATGTCAAAATCACTGAAAGCCATATTGATGCGTTAGGTGAAAACTTCGAGACTACCAAAAACGGCTTCGTTGATTTTCTTCTGCTCGATAAAAAAGGATTTCCCTTTATTGTTCTTGAAGCTAAATCGGAGGATAAGCACGCCCTAGCGGGGAAGGAACAGGCGCGCAAGTATGCACAGGCACAGCATTGCCGTTTCATCATTCTTTCCAACGGAAACTCCCATTACTTATGGGACTTGCAGCGCGGCAACCCACGCGCCATTACGCGTTTCCCCACCCCCGAATCTGTGCAAGGTTACAACCAGTTCAACCCGAATCCAACCAGCCTGGTTCGGGAAACGGTTGACGACGATTACATCGTCCTTACGCAAAAGCCGGATTATAAGAACGATCCATCCTGGACTTCAGAAGTCACACGCGGACAATTCATCCAACGGAATGGCTTGCGGTTCCTGCGCAACTATCAATTGAAAGCCATCGAGGCGATTCAGAAGAATGTGAAGGCGGGGAAAGACCGCTTCCTGTTCGAGATGGCAACCGGAACAGGAAAAACGTTGGTAGCCGCAGCGGTGATCAAGTTATTCTTACGAACAGGTAATGCACGCCGTATTTTGTTTTTAGTGGACCGGCTCGAACTTGAGAATCAAGCCAAGAAAGCTTTTGTCGCTTATCTGAAAAATGATTATCAAACAGTTGTATACAAAGAAAACCGCGACGATTGGCGCAAGGCGGAGATTGTCGTATCCACGATTCAAACGTTTATGGAGAAGAATAGATATAAGCGTTTGTTCGCACCCGATGATTTCGATTTAGTCATCTCGGATGAAGCGCATCGCAGTATCGGCGGGAATAGCCGCGCAGTGTTCGAGTATTTCATCGGGTATAAACTTGGCTTGACGGCCACGCCAAAGGATTACCTGAAGAACTTTGACCCGAACAATCAAAACGACCCGCGTGAATGGGAACGCCGAGTCTTGCTGGATACCTATAAAACCTTTGGCTGTGAAAATGGCATTCCGACGTATCGTTATTCTTTGCTCGATGGTGTGAACGAAAAGCATCTCATCAATCCGATTGTAGTAGATGCGCGCACAGACATCACAACGCAGATGCTTTCCGATCAAGGCTATGCCGTGCTTGTGCCAAAAGAAAATGAAGATGAAGAAAGCGAAGAAGTCGAAGAGACTTTTGTCAGAAGCGATTTTGAAAAGACATTCTTCTCGGATGATACCAACCGTGTATTGTGTGAGGCCTTCCTGCAAAACGCCTTGCGCGACCCGATCAGCGGCGAGATTGGCAAGAGCATTGTCTTTTGCGTGAGTCAAAACCACGCGGGCAAGATCGCCCAACTCTTGAATGAAATTGCCGACCAGATGTTTACGGGCAAATATCAATCCGACTTTGCGGTTCAAATCACGTCATGGATTCAAGACGCGCAGCAATTTACGCTCAACTTTTCCAATAACAATTTGTTGGGTTCTGCCAATTTCATTGAAAGTTATAAGACCAGTAAAGCCCGTATAGCGGTGACGGTAGGCATGATGACCACCGGTTATGATTGTCCGGATATTCTCAACCTGGCTTTGATGCGCCCTATCTTCTCACCCACTGACTTTATACAAATCAAAGGACGCGGCACGCGCAAGCACGAATTCACAGATCAGGTGACGGATCTGGCGTGGAAGAAAAAACTGGGTGCAAAACAAAAAGAGGCGTTCAAATTATTCGACTTCTTTGCCAACTGTGAATACTTTGAAAAAGATTTCAACTACAACCAAGTCTTGCAGTTGCCGCGCATTGGAGCAAACAAGACTGGCATAGATACAGGCGGCGCGGGAACAGGTGTTACATACATCACCACAGGTTATGACAGCACGCGTTCAGACGCGCTGAGCGCAATCAAAGAGACAGCCATCGGTCCCGAAGGGATGCGCGTGGACCGCATGTACTTCCAGAAGTTCGAGGAACAGATCAAAGGCGATGCGTTTGCTGTGGAGAAAGCCAGCGCCGGAGATTTGGAGGCAGTCACGAAATATATCGAAGAAAACATCTTCGATAAGCCGGAAGAATTTTTCAACCTAGAGAAGCTGCGCAGTACACTGAATATCGACCGGCGGGTTTCATTGCGTGAGATTGTGGAAGTCGTTTTTGGTTTACTGCCATACTTCAAAACCAAAGATGAATTGCTCGATGAAGAGTTCGATAAGTTCGATAGCCGCTATACGCCCGATGAAAAGCAATTCACGCCAGCCAGGAATTTCTTCAAGACGTATGTGCTCGATCCTGAATTTCGCCATAAGGTGGATGAAGGCGATTTCGCATACATCATGGGCAGCCATGCGGGTGGAGAATATTTGCGCAATTTGAAAGCAGATTTGCGCAATAAGCTCATCGAGTACATCAAAGATTATGTATCGTTCAACCAATTTGCTTAGAAACCTTATCAAACCCTAAGGGTCTCCAAGACCTTTAGGGTTTGAATGAAACTTAGGATTATGACCAGTCCTTCGCCTTTGCTCGACAACACCTACTACCACATCTACAATCGCGGTGTAAACAGGGAGAATATCTTTATCGAAGAGCGAAATTACGAACTGTTTTTGAGATTGTACGACAAGCATCTTGCGCCAGTCACTGAATTGTTTGTTTATTGCATGTTGAGAAATCACTTTCATATGGTTGTGAGGGTGAAACCGAAAGAAGAAATTTTAGAGAGCGGAAAGACCCTAAGGGTTTCGCCTGTAAATACCCGCCGAGCACAGCAAAGTGATTCTGTAAAGCAGGAAAAAGATCAGTCGAGAAAATCCTTAGGGTCTCAATATATTAGCGATCAATTCTCCCATTTCTTCAATGCCTATGCCAAAACCATCAATAAGGCGTATGGAAGATCGGGCAGCTTGTTCCAACATCCTTTTGGGCGCGTACCGATTACTTCCAACCGTCAGTTCTGGAATGTAGTCGCTTACATCCACCAGAACCCGCAAAAGCATGGATTTGTCGAAGATTTTCGTGATTGGAAATATTCATCGTATGGAGTCATGTTGACTGAAAAACCAACCGTGATAAACCGCAATGAAGTAATGAAATGGTTTGGAACGACCGAGGATTATCTGACCCTTCACAGCCAATGGATGACTGACGCACAAGCCAGATGGTTCGCGGAAAATGATTACGATTAGAATATAAATAGCAGGATAGACCCTAAGGGTTTTAAAAACCCTTAGGGTCTGGTAACCAGATAACAGGAGAGCTGACTTGTTAGATTCCGAAACCAGACGCCGCATCGATACTGCCCGCGATATTCTCGTGGGCAAAGTGCCCGACCCGAAGAGCCAGGTTGAGCAGATTACGATTGCGTTGATCTATAAGTTCATGGATGACATGGACAAGCAATCCATCGAAATAGGCGGCAAAGCCAGTTTCTTCAAAGGCAAGTTTGCGAAATACGGCTGGAGCAATATCTTCGACCCGCGCGTCGGCGGGATCGAAATGCTGGCGTTGTATGGCGAAGCGATCACCAATATGAGCCAGAATGAAAACCTGCCGCAGCTCTTCCGCGATATTTTCAAGAACGCATTTCTGCCGTATCGTGATCCCGAAACGTTGAAACTCTTTCTAAAGACAATCAACGAGTTCACCTATGACCATTCTGAAAAGTTGGGAGATGCGTTTGAATATCTGCTGTCCGTCTTGGGGTCGCAGGGTGACGCGGGACAGTTTCGCACGCCGCGCCATATCATCGATTTCATGGTACAGGTGGTCGGCCCGAAAAAGAACGATACCGTGCTCGATCCGGCCTGCGGCACGGCGGGGTTTTTGATATCGGCATACAAATATATTCTTGAATCCAACAGGGGAGACCCTAAGGGTTTCTCAAAACCCTTAGGGTCTAGCCTGACCACGCAAGACAAACAAAAGCTCTACGAGAACTTCACGGGCTACGATATTTCGCCGGATATGGTGCGGCTGTCACTGGTCAATTTGTATTTGCATGGATTTATCAAACCGCAAATCCATGAATACGATACGCTCACCAGCGAAGACCGTTGGAACGAATACGCCGATGTGATCCTCGCCAACCCGCCGTTCATGTCGCCGAAGGGCGGCATCATCCCGCATAAACGCTTCTCGGTGCAGTCGAACCGCAGTGAAGTGCTGTTCGTGGATTACATGGCGGAACATCTCACGCCGCAGGGACGCGCTGCCATCATCGTGCCGGAGGGCATCATCTTTTAATCGGCGGGCGCATACAAGCAGTTGCGGAAATATCTGATCGAAGGAAATTATTTGTGGGCGGTGGTTTCGCTGCCTGCGGGTGTATTCAATCCGTATGCGGGCGTGAAGACTTCGATTTTGTTTTTAGACAAGTCGCTCGCCAAGAAGACGGATCAGATTCTATTTGTGAAAGTGGAAGCCGACGGCTTTGACTTGGGCGCGCAACGCCGACCGATCGAGCGCAACGATTTGCCGGACGCGTTGAATACGTTGCGTTCATGGCATAAAGCCGTGCTGGATGGCAAGCCCGCTTCATTCTCGCCGACAATTGATTCTGCGTTATTGGTTCCTATTTCCCGATTAGCCGATAACGATTACAACCTGAGTAGCGATCGGTATCGAGACAGTCATAT
>Ga0335081_10003870_pt1 | contig 23591 bp, 6 predicted proteins | sample Lox_Sample_35_FD_206713 | JGI IMG/M metagenome (GOLD analysis project Ga0335081, IMG submission 206713) | Soil microbial communities from Loxahatchee National Wildlife Refuge, Florida, United States - Lox_Sample_3.5 | ecosystem: Environmental > Terrestrial > Soil > Wetlands | place: USA: Florida...
CGGTTGTGCGCGAGCTCGCGCGCCGGATGGAACGGGCCAACAGCTCGGAACGCATCAACTGGGCAATGCGCGAGTTGCGGTGCGAGCTCGCGGCGCGCGGAATGCTGTCAGCCCCCGCGGTCGCGCCAGCCGCGCGCGCCTGGTGAAGACGCAAACGCGCCCCCCGATCGGTCGCATCGGCAGTGGCGCGAGATCGTCGCTCAGAGCGACGATGAGATCGCTCGGCCGATGGCCTTGCGCGTATTTTTCGCCGGCGATCGTCTCAATGCCGTGGCGGTGCGGCACGAAGGTATCGGCCGGCTCGCGGCTTCGCGGTCGCGCGCGTCGCAATCCCGCAAGGCCTCATGGCCGACCCTGCCGAGAATGCGGATGTGCGGTGATTTGGCTCTGCCGATCAGTCAGATTGTTCTATCGGCGCGGACCCTGGGGCGAATCATTCGAATAATCGCAGCACGCGCTGATCACTTTGTCATGGTAACATGGAACGGATCGGTCTAGTCTCGGGCGGAGCGAGAACAGGGGATGCCCATGCCGACCGGCACAGTGAAGTTCTTCAACGCGCAAAAGGGATATGGCTTCATTGCGCCCGAAGGCGGAGATGCGGACGTCTTCGTCCATATCAGTGCCGTCGAGCAGGCCGGCATGAGGATCCTCCATGAGGGACAACGCGTGTCCTTCGACGTGGTGACCGACCAACGGCGCCGCAAGACCAGTGCCCAGAACCTGAAGGTCGTTTAGTGGCGGACCACAAGTTCCGAGTTGGACAAAAAGTGACGCTCGCATCGAATGCCCTCAACCGGGCTGGAGCGGGCGGTGCCTACGTGGTAACCAAGCAGCTGCCGGAACGAGGCGGCGAACTCGAATATCGGATCAAGAGGGCCTCCGAGCCTCACGAGCGGGTGGCGCGCGAGAGCGAGCTTGCCCGGGAGTAAGGCTTCGTCCCGCACCGACTTCGAGCAATTCGAGTGCAGCGACGGTGAGCTTCGATTACGACGCGCCAGCGGACTTCTTTGCCGCCCGCAGCCGCAAGGGCGGGGCGATGCGTTATCGGCGTTTCGACACGGCAGCGGAGGCGATCCGCTTTGCGGTCGAAGAGCTTCCAGCGCCGATGCTGGTTGGTGTGTACCTTCAGGTCGAAGACGAACGCTTCGACGGCGACCAGATACGCGAGCTCTACGACAGCGCCGCGTATCCGTTCGCACGAGCGACTTAGCTTCAGCGTACGGTTGCGAAGTACGAGCGAGACGGCCGCCTTCGTGGCCTGCCGCGCGGCCGTTGCCCACCGGCGCGCTGAGATTCCGAACGGTACCGTGACGCGAGGAATCAAAACGGGAGCGCCCTGCGGCGCGGCCAAAGGAGTCGAGATGCTGGATCCTCGCGACGCTTATGTGAACTACATCGTCCCCACTGTGGTGGAACAGTCCACGCGCGGCGAGCGGACGTACGATATCTATTCGCGGTTGTTGAAGGAGCGCATTATCTTCGTCACAGGTCCGATCGAGGATGGGATGTCGACGCTCGTGATCGCGCAACTCCTGTTTCTAGAGGCCGAGAATCCGAAGAAAGAGGTCTCGATGTATATCAACTCACCGGGAGGCACCATCACGTCCGGCATGGCGATCTACGATACGATGCAGTACATCCGGCCCGCGGTATCGACCTTGTGCGTCGGCCAAGCGGCCTCCATGGGCTCGCTTCTCCTCATGGCGGGGAAGAAGGACCTGCGCTTTGCCATGCCCAGCGCCCGCATCATGCTCCACCAGCCATCCGGAGCCTTCAAGGGACAGGCGACCGACATAATGGTGCACGCGCAGGAGATACTGACTCTGAAGAAGCGTATCAACGAGATTTACGTGCACCACACCGGCCAGCCGTCCGACAAGATCGAGGATGCGCTCGAACGGGACTATTTCCTTACGGCAGAGATGGCGAGGGATTTTGGTCTGGTCGACAAGGTGATCGAACGGCGCCCAGAGCCGATGGACGAGGCGTGAAGCGGAAGACTTCCGGTCCGCTCGGCGGGCGGCCTATCAATGATCGAGGAAGCTCCTGATCGCCGGCGACCGGCTCGGATGCTTCAACTTTCGCAACGCCTTCGCCTCGATCTGGCGGATGCGCTCGCGCGTCACGCTGAACTGCTGGCTGACCTCCTCGAGCGTGTGGTCGGTCTTCATGCCGACGCCGAATCGTCATCCGTTCTCGGAAATCAAGGACAGCTATCAAATGGCAACGATACGGCGAGAGAGCAAGACGATAACCCTGACACCCGACTCGGATGAACCGGTCGAAGACGTAGTCACGCAGCGCAAGCGACCTGACAGCGGCCGATTCCGCCTCCAAGTGGATAGGCAAACGAAGGAGTGGTACACGACCTATGAGGCTGCCGAAGCCGCGGGACTGGCCATCAAGAAAGCCTATCCGATCCTTCAGGTGGCCGTGTATGACGGAGTGGAGAGCGTGACCAAGATGATCGAGCCGCCGATGGTGGCGAATACTTCAAAAATTGAGTAGTGCCGCACGTTGAGTAGCGCCGCAGCACCGCCCCAAGCCGCCCAACTGGCCGCTTTCATGAAACCGTCCTGCGCTTCCGCCGCGCTCCCACGGCAGATGAGGCACCCAGCCGGACGACGACAACCCCCGCACGCGCCAGCGGGACGGCCGAGTAACCCACTGGCCTGAGGTCAGGCCGCGAGCGAGACCGCTTCGGCCCTTCATCGGCCGCAGCCGTCCAAAAGATGGAGCGGGGCCCAAGCGCTCGGGACCGCGCCCCCGCCCCCGCCGCGAGACTCGCGACATGGGTGGCGATGCGGGTAAAATCAGCCCGCATCGCCCGCCGGCTCAGGCCGCCTTGCGGTTTACGTTGTTTTCCGACGCGAACAAATCAGGTTCTGGTTCTGCAGCAAGCGGTGGCCCGCGGCGATGGCCAGAACCAATTGTCCGTTTTGCTCGCCCCAATATCCTGTTCTACGACGAGCACGTCATCGACCTGTACTGTCGGATCTGCACGCTTGTATCGAATGGGTGAAGATACAAAGGAGAAGTCGCACAGCAACCCGATCGCACAACGTCGCGCGAGACCGGTTTTGTTCTCGGCCGTCATCTCGCGAAGATATTGGAAAATAAGACTTTTTGCGTGGTGGGCGCACAAGGACTCGAACCTTGGACCCGCTGATTAAGAGGCAGCTATGGGTTGAGACTTGCCGGTCGCACCGCAGGGCTTATCGGGCGAAAAACGGCATCCGTCGCACGGTCACAGCTCCTCGTTGCGCTGCTGTTGTCAAAGTGGTCGGAACATTCATTGCGGGGGGGGTCCCTGGCATCAGTTCTTCCGCTTTTTAACACCAACACCGTGAAGTGGTGGCCGACGCTACGGCTTGGCGAGAAGACGATCAGCTTGAGCTTTAGTCGGAGCGGCAGGATCTGAACCTGCGACCGCCTCGTCCCGAACGGGGTCCAAAGCCGGACGATCCTTGAAAGTTCAGCGATTTTTGTCACGTTCGCGAACGCCTGTTCGCATTCGGTTCGCGCGAGGCTGTGGCCGAGCCTGTGGCCGGAGAACGATCGGGGTTCAAATCGCAGGTCTGTCGCCAAACTTCGTGCTGTCCGGCCGGCTGCCCACCATCGGACGTCATGATCCCCTGCCCTCACGCATGCCACGCCGCCGCGATCGCGCCCTGCAGGGTCGGGTCGTTCGGCGCCTGCGTGGCGGTCGTCGGGTTGAAGCCCGGATTGGCGGCCTGGTAGTTCGCCATCGCCTGCACCAGCTGCGACACTTGGCTGTCGATCGCGAGACCCCCGGCGGTGATCTCGGACAGATCGTGGCCGGCGCCGACGAACCAGTTGCTCACCGTCACGTGCGTCTTGGTCCCCATCAGGTCGATCTGCAGGTTGTTGCCCGACTTGAGGAACCACAGCTGCTCGTCGTTGATGCCGGATCCGAAATCGAGCTCGTTGCTCGCCGCCGTGCTGGCGGCGGCGCCGTTGACGACCGTCGCGTTGCCGTCGCCGCGGCCCCACTGATAGACGCCGCCGCTGCCGCTGTCGGCGAGCCGGTCGGCGCCGCTGCCCGCGATCAGCGTCGCGCCCGCCCCGCTCGCGGTGAGCGAGTCGGTGCCGCTGCCGGCGATCAGCGTCGCGCCGTCTCCGCTCGCGGTGAGCGAGTCGGTGCCGGCTCCGGCGATCAGCGTGTTGTTCGCCCCGCTCGTCGTCACGGTGGAGATCCCGATCAGGGTATCGGCCGCGGCCGCGCCGTTGACCTGCGCCGTGCCGGTCGCGAGGCTCACGGTGAGGTCGTCGACCGAATAGCTCGCGGTCACCTTGCCGGCGCCCGCCTGCAGCACGCCGCCGTTGGCGGCCGCGATCATGGTCGTCGCGCCGCTGCCGCCGAGCAGCGTGTCGATGCCGCTGCCCGCGATCAGCGTATCCTTGCCGGCTCCGCCGATCAGCGTGTCGTTGCCCGACCCCGCCGTGATCGTATCGTTGCTCGCGTTGGCGGCCAGCACCTGCGTGCCGGTGCCGGTGCCGATCAGGATCTCGACGTTGTCGGCGAGCGTGTAGCTCGCGAGCGCGGTCTTCACCGTGTCGGTGCCCTCGGCCGCGTTCTCGATCACCACGTCGCCCGGGTCGTCGACGATGTAGGTGTCGTTGCCGGTGCCGCCGATCAGCGTCTCCGCACCGAGCCCGGCGACCAGCGTGTCGTTGCCGGCACTGCCGGCCAGCGTGTCGCCCGCAATGCTGCCATAGAGCGTGTCGTTGCCCGATCCACCCGTCAGCGTGCCGCCGCCCGAACCCGCCACGATGATGTTGCCGATGTTGTTGCCGGTCAGCGCCTGCGCGCTGGCCGACGTGCCGATCAGGATCTCGACGTTGTTGGTGAGCGTATAGCTTGCGAGCGCGGTCTCGACCGTGTCGGTGCCGCCGTTCGCGGCCTCGGTCACCACGTCGGCGCCGTTGTTGACGATGTAGACGTCGTTGCCGGCCCCGCCCACCATGGTGTCGGCGGCGGAGCCGCCGATCAGCGTGTCGTTGCCGGCGCCGCCGTTGAGCACGTCCACGGCCGAGCCGCCGATCACCGTGTCGTCGCCGGCGCCCGCCGTGATCGTGTCGGCGGTGGCGTTGCCGATCAGCACCTGCGTGGTTGAGGCGGTGCCGACCAGCTTCTCCACGTTGGCGGCAAGCGTGTAGGTCGAAAGCGACGTCTGCACCGTGTCGACGCCGCCGCCCGTGGTCTCGATCACCACGTCGCCCGGGTTGTTGACCACGTAGGTGTCGTTGCCGGCGCCGCCCACCAGGATATCGGCGCCGGCCGTGCCGGCCAGCGTGTCGCTGCCGGTCGAGCCGTACTGCGCGACGCCCGGGCTCGTCCCGACATTGCCGGCGAGATCGGTCGCCGTCACCGAGAAGGTATGCAGCACGTTGGTCAGGGTGCCGGTGGTGAGGGTCCACGCCCCGGTATTGTCGGCCGTGGTCGATCCGATCTGCGTCGCGCCGTCGTAGAGCTTGATCGGGTCGCCCGCCTCCGCGCTGCCGGTCAGCGTCACGGTCGAGCCGTTCGGCGTCAGGCTCGATATCACCGGCACCGGCGCGGTCTGGTCGACCACGATGGCCGGCGCCGCCGCGCTCACCGCGCTGCCGCCGACCGCATCGGTCGCCAACGCCTGCAGCGCATAGGTGCCTTGCGCCAGCACGGTGGCGAACGACCAGCTGGTGCCGTTCACCGTCGCGCTGCCGATCACGGTCGCGCCGTTGATGATCGTCACGGTCGAGCCAAGCGCGACCGTGCCGGCGAGCGTCACGTGGCCGTCATTGGTGATGCGGTCGGTCGCCGACGCGCCGGTGTCGTTCGCCAGCACCTCGCTGGTGATGGTGGGTGCCGGGGTGGTGTCGACTATGGTGCCGGTCGCCGCACTCGCCGCCCCGATGCTGCCGGCCGCGCCGTTGAGCGTCGCGAGCGAGACCACCACGTTCTCGTTGCCCTCGTAGAGATTGTCGGCGAGCGTGTGGATGGTGACCAATTGGGTGAGGTCGCCGGGCGCGAAGGTGACGCTGGTCGGCGCCGTGTAGTCGGACCCATCGCGCGCGGTGCCGCCGAAGCCCAGGCCGACCGTGGTGGTTTCGGTCGCGTCGGCGACGTCGCGCGTCATCGTGAAGGTGAGGTCGCCGCCCTCGCCTGTCGAAGGTGTCCCCGCGATCGTGTAGGTCGGCGCCGCCGTCGTGTCGGTCGCGGTGCCGGTCGCGGTTCCGGCCGTGGCGGCGATCGACGCCCCGCCGCTCGCCGAGAGCAGCGTCACCGTGTCGGTATGGCCGGCATCGCCGAAAATGCCATCCGTGTCGGGCGCGGTCGCAACCGTGATGGCGGCCGACATCTGCCCCGGCGCGAAGGTCAGCGTCTGGGTGGCGCCGCCGTCGATGCTGTAGCTCACGTCCTCGGCGGAAGCCGCGTCGTGATCGCGCGTCACCGTAAAGACGAGGTTCTGGCCCTGCGGCACCGCGGGCGCGTTGCTCACCGAATAGCTCGGCGCAAAGACTTGGTTGACCGTAAAGGTCGCTGCCTCGACGGTGCGCGCCTGACCGTCGTCCGCCGTCAGCTCCAGCGCCACCTGACCGAAATAGCCGGTGGGCGGCGTGCCGCTCAGGGTCAGGGTTTGCCGATCGAAATGCAGCCAGTCGGGGAGCGCGGTGCCGTTGGGGCCCTGAACATCGATCAGCAGCGGATCGCCATCGACATCGGTGAACAGGCCCGGCGGCAGCGCGATGGAGAAAGCCTGCTCCTCGTCGGTCTGCAAGGCCGGCACGTCGCCGATGGTCGGCGCGTGATTGACATGGGCGATGTCCAGGTGGACGCGCGCGGTGCCGGTGCGATTGGTGGAATCGATGATCTGGTAGTCGAACCACGCCTGGCCATCCGTATAGGGGTCCGGAGTGACGATCAAATGGCCCTGGCCGTCATCGGCCGCGGTGACATGGAACGAATCGACCACGCCGTCGAAGGCGATCGCTTGCGAGTCGAGATCATAGTCATTGGCCAGGAGGTCATTGATGGAGATCGTCAGCGGCTGGTCTTCGACCATCGAGAACGAATCGTCGACAGCCGTCGGTGGATGCTCGACGTGCTGGACGTCGATAGTCACGGTGGTCGTCGCCTGCAGACCGGAATCGTTGGTGATGGCGTAGGTCAGCGTCAGCGGGCCGGAATAGTTGAAAGGCGGCGTGACACGATAGAGTCCGTTGTCGAGCTGGGTTACCGGACCGTCGGTGAAGCCGAGGAATGTGAGGCCATTGCCGTCGGGGTCGATGTCATTGGCCATCAGCGCCGCCGGATCGAGATCCAGCGTCGTGTCCTGCAGCATCGAATAGCCTGAATCCGATATTGCGATCGGCGGATGATAGATCGGCAGGATTTCCAGGTTCACATGGCCGAGGCTCTGCGCGCCCTGGCTGTCCTGATCGATATATTCGAATCCCGCATTGCCGTAATAGCCCGTGCGCGGCGTGAACACGGCGTCAAGCCCGTCGATGACGACCGAGCCATTGACGCCATTGAGCACGCTGACGATGCCGAAGGAATCGCCCTCGACATCGACGTCATTGGCCATGAGCGTGGCGAGGCTGACGCGCAGGGGCGCGTTCTCGTTGCCGGTGAATACGCCGTCGGTATTGGCGATCGGCGGGTAATTCACCGCCGCATAATTGACGTCGATATGACCGGTCGCGCTCTTGTAGCCGTCGGAGACGACATACGAGAAACCGGCGTCGCCGTGGAAATACTGGTTCGGCACGAACTGGACTTGGTCGCCCGGCAGCATCAGCACGCGCGCCTTGGTGCCGCCATCCGGGGTGACTGAAACCAGCTGCAGCGGATCGCCGTCGGGATCGCTGTCGTTGCCGAGCAGGTCGGCGATCGCGACCGTCAGCGGCGTGTCTTCCGTCGAGAGATAATTCACGTCACTGACCACCGGCGCGTGGTCGATGGAGGTCACCTTCAGTTTGACATTGGCCGTCGACGTGTGGCCGTCGCCATCGGTCACGTCATAGGTGAAGCTGGCGTTTCCGTCGAAATAATGGGTCGACGTGAAGACGATCTGCGAGCCGTCATAGCTGACCGTTCCGTTGACCGCATTGCCGACATCGACCAGGCTCAGCGGCAGATTTTCGCCGCTGATATCATTGGCAAGCAGCGTCGCCGGGTCGATGACCAGGGCGGTGTCGCTGGGCGTGGCGAGGCTGTCGTCATTGGCCTGCAGGGCCTGGGTGACGTTGAGCGACACATTGGCGGTCACCGCCGCCTGTTTGTCGTCGGTGACCGAATAGGTGAACGTGTCCGCTCCGTAGAAATCGGCGTCGGGCCGGTAGATGAAGCGCACGCCGGCGTTGCCGTCGATCGCATAGCTCGCGGTCGCGGTCTGCGCCGTGGTGCCATCGGTCCAGCTGAACGCAACCGCGTACGCGCCTTGGACATTGAGCGGCGGCTGGGCGGCGATTTCGCCCGTCGTCGGATCGAGAACCATCCAGTCCGGCAGCGCCGAGCCGTCGGCGAGCGTCGCCGCGTAGGTCCCACCGGTGAGGCCGGCGAGGCTGTCCGGCGGCGCCAGATCGGCGCTGGCGCCGATCGTGATCACCGAGCCATGAGCCGGCTGCGTGATCTTGATGGCGCGGAAGGCGTCGCCGTTGTCGTCGCGATCATTGGCCAGCAGATCGTCGAGCGTGAAACTCACGCTGCGGCCTTGCAGCAGGGTAAAGGAATCGTCGACGGGGCGCACCGGCACCAGGCGCGGCGCGACATTGACGACGTCGTTGGCCGAATCGGCCGAAACCACGCCCTTGTCGTCGACGGACGTGTAGGCGACCGCGATTTCGCCATTGTAATGGACCGGCGCAGTCAGATCGATCTCATTGGGCGTGGCGGTGGCGCCGAAATCGATGGCGTCGCGAACCCCATAGGTGGGATCGACCACGACATCGGTCAGAATGCTGAAATTCGGCAGGGTCGAGCCATTGCCGGTCACATCGAGCCGCACCGGCAACGCGCCGACGAATTCAGGCGGCGGCGAACCGGAGAAGCTGAACGTCTGCGGATCGAAATGCAGCCATGACGGCAAGGGATTGCCATCGGCTTCTTCCGACGTGACCGAAGCGGCCTTGCCGAGATCGATTCCGAACAGACCTTCGCTGGCGAAGAAGGCGGCGTTGGACAGCACCGTAGCGATGGCCGGATCGAGCGGCGCATTCGGGTCGATCACGAACTCCAACGTGAAGGCGCGCGTGGAGGAGGCATAGACGCCGTTCGGCAGAGTCGTGGCGTCGGGCGTGAAGGTAACCTGGACGCGCGCCTGTTGTGCGTCGGCCGCAGGCGCGACGCCGGACAGGCTCAGGCTGACCGTGGACGGGTCGAAGCTCAGCCAGTCGGGCAGCGGCTGATTGCCGTTGAGCGCCGCGGTGAACGTGCCGGCGCCGAGCGCCAGCGCGGCAATGTCGGTGTTGAGCGTCACACCGCCTGCCAGCGCCGTCGGATCGAGCGTGAAGGTCTGCGTATAGCTGGTCGTATCCGCCTCGCTGGCGCCGGTGTGGCTATAGACCAGGACCACGTCGAACGGCGTCGTTCCGTCCGGTGCGACGCCTTTCAACGTCAGGCTCGCGGCGTCGAAGCTCAGCCAGGACGGCAAGGCCGAGCCATCCGCGAGCGTCGCCTGCACACTGGTCGCGGCGTCGAAGTTTTGCGGCCCGAACGCCTCGGTCTGGGCGAAATCGCCGCGAATGGCGTAGCCGTCCAAGACCTTGTCGTGCACATTTATCCCGGCAGCGAGCTTTGCCGCATCGTTCGGGCCGAAGGTGAAATAGCGCACGAAGGCGTTGCCGTTATCGGGGTCGTAGACCCTGACCTCGACCGTGATCTCCGTCATGCCCGCCGGCTCCTGACCGCTGAAGGTCAGGCTCTGCGCATCGAAGCTCAGCCAGTCCGGCAGCGCCTTGCCGCGCGTGGTCAGCGCCGAGAACTGCACGTCCTTCGACAGATATTTGACGTCGAGCGCGCCAAGAACCGTCGCGGTGTTGAAGAACTGCACGTCGCCTTCCGGATCGGAATCGTTGCCGAAGGCTTCGGCTGCCAGGATGGCCAGGGGCTTGTCCTGCACATCCTCGACAACGTCGTCGCGCAGGGTCGCGCCCTGGTCGACCGGAACGATGTTGATCGCGACATGGGCCTGCGCCGTGCCGCCATGACCATCGTCGATGGTGTAATTGAAGCCGGCGGGACCGTTGTAATTGGCGCGCGGAACGAAGACGATCATGCCGTCGGCGCGGATGCTGACGTCCCCATTGACGGCGAAACGATCGACTGCGGAAAGCATGATCGCATCGCCATTGGGATCGCTGTCATTGGCCAGCAGTTGCGCCGGATCGATGATCAGCGTCTCGTCCTCCTTGGTGACGAAGCCGCCGTCATCGCGGGCGACCGGCGGATCGTTGAGCGGGACGACGTGCAGCTTGACGTCGATAGTCGAGGTCGCGCCGAGCGAATCCACCAGACCGTATTGGAACGAGGCGTCGCCGAGCGCCGTCGGGGTGAAGTCGACCGCCTGCGCCGCCGCATCGAATACCAGCGTGCCGTTGGTCGGATTGCTGGCGCCGGTGAAGGAGAACGGATCGCCTTCGACGTCATAGTCGTTCGCCATCAGGCTGGCGACCGATATGGCCGTCGTCTCGTCCAGGCGGATGGTGTATTCGTCGTTGCGGCTGCGCGGCGCCTGGTTGATCGGATTGATGTAGAGCTCGACCGTGGCTTCGCCCGTCTTGCCGCTCGGGTCGGCGACGATGTACTGGAACCCGGCAAAGCCGAAATAGTCGGGCGCCGGCTTGAGATAGACATAGCCATCGTTGCCGATCTGGCCGGCCACATTGGTGCCCGGAAAATAATCTTGCGGGCTGTAGGGCATGAGCGGGTTGCCCTTGCTGTCGAGCAAAGGCTCTCCGTTGATCACCGTCAGCGGATCGTTCTCGGGATCGGTCGCGCCATTGAGCAGGTAGCTGACCGGGATTTTGAAAATGGTGTTTTCGTCGAGGGTCAGCCCGGTGTGATCGATCGGAACCGGCGGCTGATCGACCGGTGAGACCAGCACTTTCACCCGCGCCGTCGACTGACGGCCGAACTGGTCGGCAACCGTATAGGTGAAGAAGGCGTTGCCGTTGAAATTGTGGTCGGGCGTGAACAGGATCTTGCCGTTGGCGTCGATCGACACGCTGCCGCCGGCGGCGTCCTGCACCGAGACGAGCTGCAGACCATCCGTGGTGCCGCTGACGTCATTGGCGAACAGGCTGGCCGGATCGATGGTCGAAGTCTGGTTTTCGACGCCGTTGTGATAGGTGTCGTCGACCGCGTTGAACTGGCCTTCGCGCTCCAAGCCCGCGATTGTGGCGCTATCCCACACCGTTCCATCGGCGAACACGATCTGTTCTATGCCGCTCGCTGCGCCGAGGAAATGGTTCTTCACCGTGATGGTGTCGTTGATCAAGCCGCCCTTGTTCTCGAGCTCGACGATGAGATCGTCGCCCTGGCGCAGGATCGACACGTCCTTGATGGCGACATCGGATTTGAGCACGATGCGATCGACGTCCGAGGCGTCGCCGTTGTCGACAATCGTGTCCTGGCCATCGCCGAAGCCGAACAGATAGGTGTCCGAACCGGCGCCACCCGTCAGCGTGTCGTTGCCCCAGCCGCCGTCGAAGGTCTGGTCGCCGGCGCCGCCGCTGAGCTGGTCGTCGTAGTTCGACCCGATGACCTTTTCGATATTGGCGAGCGTATCGCCCTCGGCGTCGCCGCCATGGCCGGTGCCGGATGCCAGATCGACCTGCACGGCGCTCGTCGAGGCGGAATAGTCCACCGTGTCGATGCCGCCGCGGCCGTCGATGACATCGGCGCCAGGACCGCCGGCAAAGACGTTGTCATTGTCGTCGCCGCGCAGAACGTCGTCGAAGACGGTGCCGATGACCACCTGAATATTGCTGAAGGTATCGCCGGTGGCGTCGCCGCCTTCGACCGAGGAGTCGAGCATATCGACGACCACGGCCGCATCCGAACCGGAATAGTCGACCGTATTGACGCCGCCGCCGCCTTGCAGCACGTCGGCGCCGCGTCCGCCGATCAGGGTGTCGTCGCCCGCGCCGCCGATCAGCGTGTCGTCGCCACGTCCGCCCGACAGCACGTCACCGGAATCGTCGCCGACGATAAGATCATTGTAGCTCGTGCCGATGACGTTGCGGATATTGATCAGCGTATCGCCCTGGGCGTCGCCGCCCGCGGCGGTGCCCTGCGACAGATCGATGACGACCGCCGCCGGGGAGGCCGAATAATCGACGGTGTTGTCGCCCGTGCCGCCGTCGAGCAGGTCCGCGCCCGCGCCGCCGATCAGGGTATCGTCGCCCGCGCCGCCGCGAAGGATGTCGTCGCCCGCGCCGCCGATCAGCAGGTCGTTTCCGGCGCCGCCGTCGAGCAAATTGCCCTTGGCGTCGCCGGTCAAGACGTCATCGAATTTCGAGCCGGTCAGGCCCTCGATATTGAGATAGACGTCGCCCTGGGCGTCGCCGCCGCGTCCGACGCGCGATTCCAGGCTGGCGTCGACGGATGTGTGCGAGGACGAATAATCGACGATGTCGAAGCCCGCGCCTCCGTCGATGGTGTCCGCTCCGGGGCCGTCATAGATCAGGTCGTCGCCGGCCCCGGCGGAGATCGTGCCGAGCCTGCCGACATTGGCTGCGTTGGAGCCGCGATCGTAGCCGCTATGAATGACGTCGTCGCCGGAGCCCGACACGATGGTGTCGACGCCGGAGCCGCCGTAGATCACATTATTGCCGTCGCCGGCGTCGACATAATCATCGCCCGACAAGGTCTTGATGAGCTCATCGCGGCTGTTGCCGATCAGCAGATCGTTGCTCGTCGTGCCATCCAGCTCGCCGGAATAGGAGTTCAGCACCGTTCCGGTGATGAAGCCGGAGCCCTGCAGGCCGTTCGGATCCTGGATCGTATATTCGAGCTTGACCTCGCCGGTGTAGCCCGGCGCTTCGCGCACCACGATATACTGTTGGCCGTCGGCGGTCACGACCTGCGCGGTTCCATGATCGACCGAATCGACGCCGACGAAGGTCAGCTGTTTGTCCGGCACGATCGGCTGGCCAGTGTTGGGATCGAAATAATCGGCCGAATAGTCGTTGGCCAGAATATCGGAGACGCGGATGACCATCGGCACATCGAGTGGCGTCACGAACCCGTCATCGTCCACGACCGTGGGGTCGTCGGGCATGGCCGCGGTATTGATGAAGACCTCGGCCGTCGCCGTACGGCCGAGACCGTCGGCGATCGTATAGGTGAAGCTCGACTCGCCGTTCCAATTGGCCTGCGGCGTGAACACGAGGTCGCCGTTCGCATCGGTCGTGATCGTTCCGTGCAGCTTCGGCTGGGAGGGATCCGGCGGCGACCATCCGAGGAAGGTCAGCGGGGTGCCATTGGCGTCGGCGTCATTGGCGAGCAGCGTCGAAATATCGATCGTCAGCGGCACGTCCTCCTGCGAGACCAGCGTGTCGGTGTTGGCGATCGGCGGCGCGTCGGCGGAATTGGGGTCGAAATAGAGATAGACATGCGCCGCAGCGGGCAGGCCCTGCGGGTCCTGAATCTCGTAGGAGAATTGCGCGTAGGAATAATAGCCCGGGTCTGGCGTGTAGATGATCGTGCCGTGATCGGTGACGCTGACCGTGCCGTGATCGGCGCCGCCGACGCTCTCGAAGATCACCGAATCGTCTTCGATATCGTAATCGTTCTTGAGCAGCTCGCTGATCGGAATTTCCAACGGCGTGCCTTCCGTGCCGCGCAGGATGCGCTGCAGATTGGGGTCGGTGCTGGCGTATGAATCGTCGCGGGCAACCGGCGGCTGGTTGACAAATTGATAGGTCAGGGTCGCGGTGGCGGTCGCATCGCCTCCGATTCCGTCGGTGATGGTGTAATCGAACGACGCAGCGCCGTTGAAATTGGTCGAGGGCGTGAATTGCACCGTTCCATTGTCGAGCAGGCGGGCAGAACCGCCGAAGGAATTGCCGACCGACACGATGTGAACCGGGTCGTTTTCGTGATCCGTGTCGTTGGCGAGCAGATCCGAAACGGCGATGATCACCGTCTCGTTCTCGAGGATCGGGTTGCCCTGATAGGTCGTGAACGTGTCGTCATTGGCGACGGGCGGCAAGTCGCGCGCCGTCACGTCGACCTGCACGCGCGCCGTCGAGGTGGCGCCGGACGGATCGGCGACCGTATAGTCGAAATAGCTTGAGCCGAAGAAGTAATTGTTCGGCGTGACCGTAATGGTCCCGTCATCGGCGATGGCGGCCTGGATGTCGGCCGACGAGGTGACGCTCTGAAGGGTCAGCGGGTCATTGTCGACGTCGACGTCATTAGCGAGCAGATTCAACGGGTCAATCGAGAAGGGCGCGTTCTCCAGCGTGCTGAACGGCCCATCGTCATGGGCCTGCGGCGCATGATTGACCGGCGTGACGGTGATCAAGACATTGGCCTGGGCGCGCCCGCCCTCCGGCGTATTGGCGACATAGGTGAACTGCGCCGGGCCGCGGTAGTATTGATCGGGCGTGAAGGTGATTTCGCCGTCGCTCGACAAGGTGGCGACGCCATGCTGGGCGTCGATCACATTGGCGACGACCATGCGGTCGCCGTCCGGATCGTTCGCCAGCAGGCGCGCGGCCTTGATCGAGATCGAGCTGTCCTCCGCCACGGTGAAGCCCGCGTCGTCCACGGCGGTCGCGACCGGCCGAACGCGCACGGAAATATTGGCCTGGGCGTAGCCGCCCTGCCCGTCCGAGATCGTATAGGTCAAGGTCGCAAGGCCGGTGAGCCCGGCATTGGGCGTAAACACGATGTCGCCCTGCGCGTTGACGCTCGCCTGGCCGAAGCTGCCGGGGTCAACCGAAACGATGTGGATCGGGTCGTTGTTGGGATCGTAGTCGTTCGACAGCAGCGTTGCCGCCGACAGCGTGACCGGCTGGCCCGAGGTGGCCGAGAGATTCTCGTCGTCGACTGCGACCGGCGGCGAATTGTCGAGCCGCGCCTGCAATTGCGCCTTGGTCCAGGTCACCGGGTTCCCGGTCACCGGATCGATGTCGGCGAAGACGTATTTTTCGATGCCGCGGCCGTCATTGCTCAGCGCATTGTAGACCGTCACGCTGTCGGAGGAATCGCCCGCATAGGTGAGGACGACGCTGGTGCTGCCCTTGAACAGACGGGAGACGGAGACGTCGGTCGAATTGATGCCGGTGAGTACGATCGTGTCGTTCGAGCTGCCGCCGTCGCTGTCGTCGACGATGTCGTTGCCGTCGCCGCGCGCGAAGACGTAGGTGTCGTTTCCGGCGCCGCCGGCCATGTAATCGTTGCCGGCCGCGGCGGTCAGCGTATCGTCGCCGTTGAAGCCGATGACATTGTCATTGCCGGCGGTGTCGACGGAAGCGAGCTCCTGGCGCCGCATGTCGTCGCGGCTCCACACGCTCTGGTCCTTGAACTGGATGCTGAACGTGTAGAGCCACCACAGGCCGTTATTGTCGCTGAGCACGTCGGCCAGAGTGATCTGATCGGTCTTCGTCGCGAAGGTGATGACCAGGTCGTTGCTGCCGGGCCCCGCCCGCACGACCGAGGCGATGTCGCCGGCGTCGTAGTCGGCGAGCTTAAGCTGATCGACGCCGCCGCTCGTCGGGTCGATGCGCACATCGCCGTCGCCCGCGTGGTAGACATAGGTGTCGTCGGCTCCGCTTCCGACCGCCAGCCGGACCGACGGCGACAGATCGAAAGTTTCGCTGTTGTTCGAATTGCCGGGCAATCCGGCCAGGGTCTGGGCCCCATTCGCGGCATCGTCGGCCAGGACCAGCGAGCGCAGCTGGTCCGGCGTCAGCGTCACGTTGTCTCCGGCGAAGTTGACGGTTTCGACGCCGTATAGCCAGGTGTTGAACTCGTTCTGGACCAGGATCTGATCGGTGGAATTGGCGAAGCGGATGAGCAGATCGGAGCTGCCCGGCGCGGCGCGCGAGAAGATCGCGTCCGTGCTCGCGTAGCCGGAAATGATGAGCTTGTCGGCGCCCGACGGCACCGTGTCGCTGATCGTGTCCTGACCGTCGCCGCTTGCGAACAGATAGGTGTCGTTGCCGTCGCCGCCGACCAGGAGATCGTTTCCGGCGCCGCCGGCGAGCGTATTGTCGCCGCCGTCGCCGTAAATGACGTCGTCGCCCGGCGTGGCGAGCCGCGCGAATATGTCATTCGCCGTCCAATTGGTCCCGTCGGCGAAATGGATGGTCTCGATGCGTCCGGCGCCGAGCGCGCTCTCGATGGTGATGCTGTCGGCCGTTCCGGCAATGCTCAGGATGAGATTGGCGCCGTCGCTGCTCTGGCGGAGCGCCACGTCACTTTCGGCGATGCTGCCGTCAAGCGAAAGGGTATCATTGCCGCTTGCATCGTTGATCGTGTCCTGGCCGTCGCCGCGCGCGAATTGATAGACGTCGTCGCCGTCGCCGCCCTCCAGCAGATCGTTGCCCGGGCCGCCATCGAGCGTGTCATTGCCCGCACCCGCGACGATAATGTCGTCGCCGGCACCGCCCGACAGCACATTGGCGCCCGCGTCGCCATAGATGACGTCATTGCCGTCCGTGGGCGCACGCGTCTGCGCGAGCAGTTGCGCGGCCGTCCAGACGTCGCCGCCGGCGAAATCCACTTCCGCAACGCTGATCGACTGCGTCGCGGTCGGCGCGCCGAGATCGATGCGATCGCCGGTTCCGTCGATCTGCAGGATGATGTCTTGTTTCCCGGCAACCAGACTGACCATGTCCGGGGTGATGCCGCCGCCCAAGCTGAGCGTGTTGTCGCCCTGGCTGTCGGAAATCGTGTCGTGACCGTCGCCGAGATTGAAGACGTATGTATCGTCCCCGCCCCCGCCCTCGAGCAGGTCGTTGCCGGTCCCGCCGGCCAGCACGTCCGCGAAGGGCGAGCCGGTCAAAGTGTCGTCGCCGGCGCCGCCCAGAAGCGTGGTCGGAACCGAATCCGCCGGATCATTCGACAATGCCGTCAGCCGGACATTGTCCAGCGAGGCGCCATAGGGGCTGGGCGTTCCGGTGCCCACGAAGCGGAGCACGTTGTCGCCCGCGACCGCGACGACGCTGTAGCTTTCCGTCTTCATGTCCGCGCCGACGTCGTCGATCGAGGCGATCCGCACATTGTTCCAATAGACGTCGAACGAGCCCTCGGCGGCGCTCGCCCGATTGGCGTGATCGAATTGCAGCAGCAGGTTTTCGCCCGCGGTCAGGTTTGCCACGGTCTGCGAAATATCCATGTTGGCGTAGAATTGATCCAGGTCGAGCCAGGATTGCCCCTCGCTCGCCACGACCCCGCCGTCGATGCCGCTGGTCTCGATCTCGAACGGCGTATTGTGCGCGTCGACCCAGCCGACGACCTGCTGGTTGGGGACGCTCCATCCCCAGCTTTGCTGCGTGGCGCCGGTCGTGCTGTAGGATTCGAAACCGCCGTTCACGATGAGATTGTCGGACGCCGTCAGCTCCTGCCGGCTGACCGCCTTGATGACGTCGTCGCCGGATGTTGCCTGCATGGAGAGCGTGACGAGATCGCTCCACGACCATTGCGAGCCATCGGCAAACTTGATCGTCTCGATTCGCGAGCCGCCGGCGAGCGCATTCTTGAGCAGCAGGCTTCCGTCGCCATGATCGAGCCGCAGCTCGATATCGGTTCCGTTGACCTGGCGCACGGAGACGTCGCCCGCCGCTATGCCGGCGCCAAATTCGATGCGGTCGTTGCCGCCGGCGTCATTGATGACGTCGTAGCCGTCGCCGCGCGCGAATTGATAGACGTCGTTGCCGCGCCCGCCGTAAAGCGTGTCGTCGCCGGCACTGCCGTTGAAGATGTCGTTGCCGTTCACGCTGTAGGCGTCATCGCCGCCATAGATGACATCATTGCCGCCGCCGCCCGCGAGAATATCGTCGCCGGCGCCGCCATAGATCGTGTCATTCCCGCCGTCGCCGGAAATCCAGTCATTGCCGATGCCGCCGTAGATCGTGTCGCTCCCGGCACCACCCGAAAGCTTGTCATCGCCCTCGTTGCCGTAAATCGTGTCATTGCCGCCGTTGCCATAGATGACGTCGTCGTAGGGGCTGCCGGTCAGGACATTACCCGCATCGCTGTCGCTCAGATTGAGCGCGAACTGCGCCGGGAAATTGTAGCCGCCGAAGTTTTCGGGAGTGAGATTGCGCGGGTCGACGCCGACCAATCGCAGGATGGTATGCGCCTGTCCGGCGTTGTCATTGTAGACCAGGAGCGTGTCGGCCCCGTCGATCTTCAGCACGAACTGCTTGGTGGTGAACGGATTGGCTTCGTCCCCGTTGCCGAGCCTGACGATGTCGCCGTCGGGCCCCGGCGCAAAATCCGTGATCACGTCTTCGGCGGCAGCGCTGAGGACGGTGTCGTCGATGTTGATCAGGTAACTGTCGCGCCCGTCGCCGCCAGTCAGCGTATCGGTCGAAGCGTCCGCCGCGACGTCCGTGAACAGATCGTCGCCGGCACCGCCGATCAGAACATCGGCGCCCAGGCCACCCGTGATCGTGTCGTTGCCATCGCCGCCGGTGATCGTGTCATTGCCCCAGCCGCCGGTGAGCGAATCATTGCCGCTGGTTCCGGCGATGGTCTGGTCGTCGAGCCGGATGATGCGCGTGTTGCCGGTGAAATTGGCCGAAACCAATGTATCAGCGTCCACATTGGCCAGCCGCAACAGCGTGTCGTACGTATTGACGCCGTTTGCGTCGGTCGAGTCGATGCTCTGGATCAGCGCATCGGCGCCGTCCTGCCGCACCAATGCGTAAGTAGCTTCAAATTGAGTGAAGGTCGCCCAGTAGGGCAAGTCGATGGCGTCTCCGCCGGCGCCCGCCTGGAAATCGGTGACGAGATCGGTCGTGGTGCGATCGGTGCCGTAATCGACGACGAAGGTGTCGCTGCCGGGGCCGCCGGTCAGCGTATCGGCGCCCGAGCCGCCATCGAGCGTGTCGTCGCCGAGCCCGCCTTCGAGCCAGTCATTGCCGCCGCCGCCATAAAGGGTGTCGTTCTCCGACGGCGCCAGGCCGAGAATGGACCCGTTGCGCAGTTCGAAACCCCACACGCCGGGATTGCCGAGATTGCCCGATTGGGTGGCGAGCGCCTGCTCGCCGCTGCCAGGAGACGGAAGGGTCAGCGACGCCGAGTTGGTGATGATGCTGGGATTGGCCCAGCCGTTCCAGTTGATGTTCTCGAAGCGATAGACCACGTCGAGCGCATTGTCGCCGACGATCTTGATCTGCGCCTGGAAGGCGTCCGGGCTGGTTCCGAAAAAGTAACGGCCGATATCGTCCCAGGTGACCGTGATGGTCTGGGTCGCAGCGTCGAAGTCGTACCAGATCCGGTTGGAGCCGGTTGAATTGCCGCCGGGGCTGGGTGTCAGCGCACCCGCGCGCGTGTCGGCGTCGCCGGGCCAGACGTTGAGCGTGATGTCGCCAAGGCTCATCCAGCCATTGGTCGAAATGGTGATCGAACTGATCGCCTGATCGTCGTAGACGATCGACTGGCTGGTGGTCCCATTGATGAAATCGGTGGGAATGGCGATCGATTCCTGGTTGTCGTCGCCAGCCGCGATCGCCTGTTCGCCGAATCCGGACGGCCCGCCCAGACCATTCGCCAGATTCTGGGTGAGCGGACCGAAATAGGCGCCGTAGTCGGGTTCGTTGGGGTTGGGAACGCCGGAATCCCCGATCAGATGGTCGTCGCCAGGGCCGCCATCGAGCACGTCGGCGCCATAGCCGCCCTCGATCGTGTCATTGCCCACGCCGCCGGTGAGCACGTCGCTGCCGTCCGTGCCCGTGAGGGTCAGATCTTGAATGAATGTGAGATCGTAACCGTCGAAATCGTCGGGCGTCAGGGTGCTGGCGTCGACATTCTGCAGGCGCAGCAGCGTGTCGAGGCTGCTGCCGTCGCTGGAGACGCTTTGAACTAGCGCATCGGCGCCGTCCTGCCGCAGCAGCACGGAGCCGTTGCCCTCACCATTCTGGTAATAGATCGCCCAATAGGGCAGCTGGATGTCGTCGGCGTTCACGTCGAAATCGGTGATCACATCCGTCGTGGTCCGATCGGTGCCGACGTCGACCACGAATGTGTCGTTGCCGGGACCGCCGGTCAGGGTGTCGGCGCCCGTACCGCCATCGAGCGTGTCGTCGCCCGGGCCGCCCTCGAGCAGGTCGTTTCCGGCGCCGCCATAGAGAGTGTCATTCTGCGTCTGCGGCAGGCCGATGACGCTGCTGCCGCTGATCTGGAAACCCCACACGCCCGCCGCACCGAGATTGCCCGGATCGATCGCCAAGGACGGCCCGCCATCCGTGGGCATGGGAATCGGATAATCGACGCCGCCATCGCCGCCAGGCGCAACCATGAAAATGTCGGAGCCACCAAAGTCGGGCCAGCCAATCGACTCGTATCGATAGGCGACGTCGAGCGTGCCGTCCGTGCCGACGTGGAGCTGCGCCTGGAAGGCGTTGGGCGAGGTTCCGGCTGGATATTCGCCGACATCGTCCCAGGTGACCGTCAGGATCTGGGTGCTGGAATCGAAATTGTACCAGATATGATTGCTGCCGGTGGAATTGCCGCCCGGGCTGGGCGGCAATGGGCCGGCACTGGTGTCGATATTGCCGTCGTAGACATCGAAATAGACCAGGGCGTTGCCATTGGCGTCATCGAGCGAGAACCAGCCATAGCTCGAAATGTCGACGGTCGTCGCCTGCTGGCCGTTGACCGTCACGGCGCCATTGGCGAAATCGTCGGGCAGCGCGAGGATGTCGTCGCCGGTGGCGCCCTGATCGAACGCGGAATCGCCGAAGCCTGCCGCGCCGCCAAGTCCATTGGCCAGGGCGTTGGACAGCGGACCGAAGACGTCGGCAAGCTCCGACGCCAAAGCCGCATTCCCGTCCCCACCCGTCAGATCCTCGGGCGCCTCGCCGATCAGATGATCGTCGCCGGAGCCGCCGAGCAGAAGGTCGGAGCCGGGGCCGCCGTCGAGCGTATCGTTGCCGGGCCCGCCGGCGAGCGTGTCGTCGCCCGCTCCGCCGGCGATCGTATCATTGCCGAAACCGCCCCGAAGCAGATCATTACCGTCGGTTCCTGTCAGCGTTTGATCCGGGCTCGGCGAAATGAACGGCGTGCCATCGGGGAAATTGACGAAATTGTCCGCGGTCAGCTGGCTGCCGTCGACGGACTTGAGCCGCAACAGCTCCGTCGGCTGCGGCATGCCGGCGACGTCGGCGTCGTAATCGACGACGACATCGGCACCGTCCTGACGCAGGTAGACGTCGAGCGGATCGCCGCCGCCGCCGCCATAGCCATTGGTGGGCAGGACGATAATGTCGCCGCCATCGCCCGCCTGGAAATCGGTGACGACCGTCTGCGCCGCCTCGACGCTGCTTCCGTCATTGCTGGCGGGAGCGCTGATGACGTAGCTGTCCTGCCCCGCCCCGCCGCTGATGACATTCGTGGACGCGCCGGAAATGAAGAATGTGTCGTCGCCGGCGCCACCGTCGACGATATTGTTGGACGAGCCGGCGAGGTCGGAATTGTCGTTGCCGTCGCCGCCGGAAATCGTATTGGTGCCCTCGAAGGCCGTGAGATAGTCATTGCCGGCGCCACCGTCGAGCGTGTTGGTGCCGGCCCCGCCGTCGAGCGTGTCGTCGCCCGCGCCGCCGATCAGCGTGTCGTTTCCATCGCCGCCCGAGAGGTAATCGTTCTGCGATGGCGCCAAGCCGATGATGGCGCCATTGCGGTACTGGAAGGCCCAGACTCCAGCCTCCCCGAGATTGCCCGGATCGCTCGCCAGGCCGGTTGCGCCTTCCGCGGGGATCGGAATCTGGTCGGAAACATTGCCGACCGAAACGCCGGCAGAGACATTGTCGGACCAGCCGACGTTTTCGTAGCGATAGACGACGTCGAACGCATTGTTGCCGACGAAATGAAGCTGCGCCTGGAAAGCGCTCGGCGTCGTTCCAGCCGGGGATTCTCCGACATCGTCCCACGTGACGGTCACCGTCTGCGAGCTGGAATCGAAATTGTACCAGATGTGATTGCTGCCGGTGGAATTGCCGCCCGGGCTTGGCGTCAGCGGGCCCGCGCTGGTATCGATAGCGCTGCTGAAGGGATCGAAGTACGCCAAGGTGCCGCCCCAAGAGGCGTCGATCGACAGCCAGCCGTAATCGCCGATCGTGATCGTCGCGGGCTGCACGCCGTTGATGGAAAGGCCATTGGTGAAACCGCTCGGCAGGCCGATCGTCGTCGGGCTGAAAACGCCTTGATCGATCGCCGAGAGGCCAAAATCGGCGGGACCGCCGAAACCGTTGACCAGGTCGCTGGTCAGCGGGCCGAAATAGTCCGACAGCTGCGCCAGGGTCGCCACTTGGCGCTGCGCCGCCGCCGCCAGGTCCGCCGGCGTGTCGCCGATCAGGAGGTCGTCGCCCGCTTCGCCGAAGAGTGTGTCGGGCCCCGCGCCGCCGGACAGGGTGTCGTCGTAGGGTCCGCCGAACATCGTGTCGGCGCCGTCGGTTCCGACCAGCGTAACGCCGGGCGGCGTGGAGGGCGGCGTCGTTCCGCCGCTCGATCCGCCGGAATCGCCCGGGCCGCCGGCCGCCGGTGGCGCGCTCGATGTGAAGATCGGGCTGGAGAACGGATCGGGCTGGGTGGTGCCGCCGGATCCGCCACCGGGCGGCGGTAGCGGCACGGACGGATCGGTGCTGACCACCGAGAGAATCTGCACGGCCTGATAATTGGACGCGCCGCCGGTTCCGGCGCCGAAGCCGTAATCGACGTGCGTGTTGCCGCCGAACAGCTGATTGGCAGCGTCGAAGGATTTGCTGGCGATAACCTGGCCGTCGAGCGAATAGGTGAGCGTGGTGGTCGCCGCGTTCCAGGTGATCTGGACCGGATGCCACAGGCCGTCCTCGATATTGCCCAGGTCGTGGAACGGATCGAAGGCGGTGTCGTCCTCGGCGCCGTTTTTCACAAATTCGGAAAAATCGTCGCTCGGCTCGCCTCCATTCGACCAGGTGTCGAACACGAGGCCGAACGAATTCGCGGTGAGCGCGCCAAATCCCGAACTGCCGGTGCCGGTGATCGCTCCGGTTCCCTGGTTCTGGAACGAGAACGACACGCCGTCGGCGCCGCCCGACGAAGCGCCAAAAAAGATCTCGGCGTTCCAGACGACATTCTCGCTGAGGTCGACGTGGCCCCAGACTGCGCCGACCTGCACGTTCTGATCGGGCGTCAACTGGTAGGTGCCGTTGCCGAGCGCCTGGGCCGCGCCCACCGTCGCCAGGCCCGCACCCGAGCCGTCGGGCGTCGGGAACAGGTTCGCGGCGGTCGAATGCAGCAGAATGTCGGCCTGCTCGTCGGAAACGATGTAGCTGGTGAGCTGGGCGGCGGAGAGCGTGGTCCCATCCGCGAAATGGACCTGCTCGATCGGCGCGTTCCACAAGCCGACCGCCAATTGATCCTT
>Ga0335081_10003871_pt1 | contig 23590 bp, 27 predicted proteins | sample Lox_Sample_35_FD_206713 | JGI IMG/M metagenome (GOLD analysis project Ga0335081, IMG submission 206713) | Soil microbial communities from Loxahatchee National Wildlife Refuge, Florida, United States - Lox_Sample_3.5 | ecosystem: Environmental > Terrestrial > Soil > Wetlands | place: USA...
CAGCGAATTGGTCCGGCGTTTCGGGTTGCGGCAGGCGCGTTATCGAGGGCGGCGGAAGGTGGCGTTACAGAACTGGTTGATCGGCGCGGCGTGCAACGTGAAACGCTGGCTGCGACTGACTGCGTGGAAATTGGAAGCAGTGACGTAAAGGTCGTCGCCCGGTTTGTGCCGCAGCACCGACGTAGCGGAACCGAAATACCGGGCCCCCTTCCTCCACGTTTACAGATGGGCACGCACAAACAGTAATTCGCTGCATCCTCGAAGAGGGAGTTCTTCAGCGGAATCGAAAAATTAGACTTGACCCCTAGCCGTTTACTTGACCCCTAGCCGCTTAGTAAAGACGCGAGCGTGATTCTGCCGACTGCGCCCATTTCGTCGTCGCGGAAACCGCGGATTGAAACCACGGAGGCGCAGAGAACTCGGGGTTGTTGGCCGACATGGCTCTTGCTATACTGGATCAGTCATGAATCTGCACCTCGATGAAACGATCCGACGCAACGCTCGCAAGACGCCTGACGAGCGTGTCGAGACGTTGATGGCCGCCTTGCGCGAAGTGGAAGCGCGCGGCCTCTGGCCGAAGGTTGACCGCAAAGCCAAGGAGCGGCGCATCCTGTGTTCGATCCGCGAAAAATCATCGAGGCGCTAAATCGGCACAAGGTCGAGTACATCACCATCGGCGGGTTTGCCGCCACGCTGTACGGCTGTCCCGAACAAACATTCGACCTCGATATTCTGTACGCCGACAACCCGGCCAACCGCCAACACCTGCTCGCCGCCTTGACTGAGATCGAAGCGAGATGGGACGAGCCGCTGTCGGATTCAGTCTTGCAGCGGCAGCCTATATTCGCGTTGAACACTAAATTCGGTGACCTCGATATCCTTAGCGAAGTGCTCGGCGTTGGAACGTACGAACAGGCGAGATCAAGTGTCCAGTCCATGGCAGTGGGCAACGAGCCCGTGGCAATTCTGGATTTGCCAACTTTGATTGCGACGAAAGAAGCGGCTGGCGATCCCAATCCACGCAAACGTTCGGCGTTAGATTACCTAAAGGCACTCCGGCAGCGGGAAACGCGCTAAGCTTCCTGCGGCATCGCGGGAACCAGCCCATGCTCCAACAGGACCGCTTTCAGCTTTTCAACATCGGGCGGGCCGCCGGCGTTCACGATGGCGGCCGCCTCCTTGAAGAAATCCGGGCCGAGGAGCGCCGGAGTAATGATGGCCAGCGCCTTCACATCGGTCTGCTTCAGGTTGTTGAAACCATGAACCGCTCCGCGCGGAATGAAACAGGATTCCCCGGGGCCAATGTCCACCGGTTTCCCTTCCACGGTGAACGTCACCACGCCGTCGACTCCGTAAATGGTCTCGTCGTATTGCTTGTGGTAATGAGGCACCGGCACCTTCGCGCCAACCGGGACGGTGAATTCAAACATCGCCACGGCACCGTTCGTGTCGACGGATTCGAGCAGAAACCGTATCCCAATTTGCCCCACCTGGATAATGTCGTCGTTCATAGTTGCTTCATCTCACTGGAGCGGCGGCCCGACGAGTTCGATTCCATATTTGGCTGCGGCGGCCTTCAACTTCTCGATGGCGTCGGCGGATGGCGGTCCCGCCGGCGGCGGCAACTCGGGGCGTTCTGCCGGGCGGCTCACGGCGCGCACGAAGCGTTCGAAATCCCCGCGCACGGTGATCGTCAGGCAGCGGCCTCCTTGTGGTGACTCAACTCGGTAGGTGTGCGGTACGCCCTTCGGTGCGAGCAGGATAGCGCCGGGGCCGACTCGCTGCTCTTGGTCCTGAACCTTCACACGGTATTCGCCCTCCAGGATTTGGAAGAGCTCATCCTCCGTGCGATGAAGATGCAGAGGTGCTGAAGAGCCATACGGCATCCGATGCTCAAGGACGGAGATGCCATCTTGGCCGGCCGACGTAGACACGCGGATTGTGACCAGCGCGTCTAGAAACCATAATTGATTCGCAGGAACAGACTTGGTCATGGGCATCAGTCTGCTAAACGACCAATCCCGAATGCACGGAGCATTGTAGCCGCCCCGCTCAGCCGGGGCGTTTTCCGGACACGGCGATCGCGTGAGGCCACGTTACCGCGGCCAACGCGGCTCACGTCGCAGAGCGCCCAGCCAGAGGCGGGTAAACGTGGCTACAACTGGAGGGCCATCCCGCCATGGCGGGATCGTGGCCGCGCTCCTGAACGGACGCGACGGAGCGCGTCCCTCCAATGCCCTACTTCACGTCGTGAACGAGCTTCTTCACCTTCTCGATCATCTCGGCCGGGATATCCTTAAAGCCGTGATCCTTTTGGGCGTGCGCCTTTACTTTCTTCATCAGCTCGTCCATGTTCTCGGCTCGCGCGACAAAGTCGCAGTCCACTCCGGCATCTCGACAACGGACCTCTTTCATTGTGGCCTCCTGTTGATTGCGGGCCGTGCCCTGAATGTGACGGACTCGGAAGCAAGGCCGCTCCCGAGCGGAACGGCGCCGCCCCAGGCGGGTAAACTTCCCGTCCTGTTATCCCAAATCAGGGCAATGCCAGCCAATGACCCGAATGCCCTTAAGGTCTCACCGAATTGGCCGAATGCAAAATCTTTTTAGTGAGCGGCGCTCAAGGTCGCATCTCGTTGTTCCGGATTTACCGATCATTGGAGAACCAACAACGACTGAGATGCTTCGACGGGCTCAGCATGACAGCTTTGAAAGTCTTTGGGATCAGCCCTGCCTCTGGACACGGTCACGAATACCGACTTGATCCGGGTGAGAAACAGGCGCATGCCAGAAGCGGCGCGGTTGAAATAGCGAGCCGGGCGGTGCCTTGACAACCGTCGTCAGCTCGGCCACGATGGTCGGGCAACGAGATTCAGTTGGCGAGGCTTCGAAGGATTGGGAACAAGCTTGGATGTTTGACCCATGCACAGGCTGAGGCTCTTCATTACTGGTTTGGCTCTTCTGCCAATTCTTGCCAGCGGTTGCGGCAAGACTCAGACGCCGGCCAGCTCTCCTTCGGCTGCCCCGACGCGCGCCGCTCCGGCCGCAAACCGGCCTTCGCTCACGGATTCGGCAGGCAGCCATGAGCTGACCGCCCTGGCACCGGTTGACAGTTCCACCACGGCGCCGCAGTTATCTGTCGCGAGCGAGACCGCGAGCAACCCGGAGCCGACTTTGCCACAAGTGGGTGACACCCCAATTCAGAACCTGGACATTAGGTTGCAGCAGGCGCTCAACAATTTCCACGAGGCGGCGGGCAAGAACGATCGGTCCACGATGGCCAGCGACATCGTGAAGCTGGCGGACGCCGGCGTTCCCAAACAGCAAATCGCCAGCGCATTGGGTTATATGTTTCGCGACGAAAACAGCGTGGACGTCAAGACCGACATCCTTGACGAATTGGGCGACCTCGACGATGCGTCGGCATTCGATCAGATCGTTCCGGCATTGGATTCAAGACAACCCGATGAGGTCCGCACCGCCGCCATCGAGGCGCTGGATTCATTGGGCGACAAGCGAGCCCTCGCCGTGTTGCAGCCGCTCCTCACGGATCGCGATGGGGATATCCGCGACGCCGCACAAACGGCCATCGATTCGCTGAACGATCAGTGAATCGTGACGCGGCGCGGCCGATCCATTGTATGCGCCTGACGCAGGGGGCCCAACCTCATACGCCTTTTCCGTCTCAGCCCCCGACGCGCGGCTGGTCAGGTGAAAACAGCGTGCCCGATGAGTCTTGACGCACCACCGAAATTGTGAAAGCCTCGTAAGAGTGAGGCCGAAAGACTCGCCAGCCAGGTTTCGGGATCGAGTCGAAGGCGCGAATGAGCCCAACGATTTACCTGGCCCTCAGCAGCGTGTCCAATCCTGAACGCAATCCGAGCTCGTGTAGCTGCTCATCGGGCTCGGGACGGATCGTGTACAGAGGCGTTCGCCATGCGCACTTCAGCCGGCCAACAACACAACCCTGAAAGGAGATGTACCATGAGAAAAAGCCCTCGCATAGTTTTCTGCCTGGCATCATTCATCGCGGTGCTCATCGGACAGATGACCGCGCTCGGCGCTACCACCAACGCGGTTTATGACGTAACCTCGATATCGATGTTCAAAGTCGGCAAGCTCCACGTTACCGTAACAAATGCGGCAACCAGTGCGTTTCTGAGCGACGGGACCTGTGATTTGGATCTCGGCAGCTATCATTTCACGGGAGACTACGCCGTGACACCTAACGGCAAGCAGGTCGCCCTCACTCTGGATACCGACGGCAAGGCGGCGCTTGAAAGCAATGTCGTTGATTTAATTGAAAGTTACGCTTCCGGGGCTACGGTCTCTGTCACAGGCGCTCGAGTCTCCAAGATTTCCATCAAAAGTGGAGCACCGTTCAAGGCGACCGATACTGTTCGCGGGAAACTGAGTGAGACTGTCGGTGGCAGACTCAGGAAAAGGGGGTTCAGCCTCAAGACCCTCTGGACGGACTGGGAGTTGGTCTCGGGCACGAACCTCTGATCGAATCAACGGCGTCTTCTCACACGTGGGCGGCATGTTCCATGTGACGTGACCGCTACAACTGTCGTGCGAGATTCTTCTCCCGCCGAGCCGGATCAGAATGACAACGTTGGCGGCGAACGACACAGTCGGCCGCGACGGAGCGCGGCCCTGCCGATGACTTGCGCGGCACAACCGACGGCGCGCGTGACGTTTGGCGGAAAATCAGTATGGTAATAGACCACCATGTCGAACTCGCTGCGAGGTCGCTATCCCCGACGCTTCGAGGTGCCGCTGCTGATTCTGCTGTCGTTCGGTTTGCTGCTGATGGGCCTGTCCCGGCCGCTGATGAAGGTCGAGAAGATGGTGTTCTGGAAGAATGAATACTCGGTCCTCCAAGGCGTCAGGAGTCTGTGGGAACAGAGTCAGTACGCGCTGGCGACCATCCTGTTTTTCTTTTCGATCGTGTTTCCAGTAGTCAAACTGACCGCCCTCGCGTTGATCTGGTACATGCCCTTGCCGGAACAGAAGCGGCAGACAGGGCTGCATTGGCTGGGGCTGCTCGGCAAATGGTCCATGCTCGACGTGTTTGTGGTAGCCATCCTGATCGTGCTGGTGAAGCTCGGCCCACTGGCGAAAATCGAACCGCAACGGGGCCTGTATTGGTTTGCGGCGGCCATCCTGACGTCGATGATCACCAGCATGTACGTCGAACGGCTGGCGCGGAAAATGGGAAACTGACCCGGCGCGGCCGGCCGCGGCGAGAATTCACCCGTTGAAATCTCGCGAGTAGGGCTTATGGTCTTCCTACCGGGGCCGCGCGATGAAAGCCATTCGATTGCACAAGCAGGGCGGGCCGGAACAACTTGTTTTCGAAGATGCGCCCCTACCCGATCCGAAGGCCGACGAAGCTCTCGTGCGCGTGCACGCCGCGGCCATCACCCCGATGGAGCTGACCTGGCCGGCCACGTATCGATACCCCGACGGCCGGGAACGGTTGCCAAGCATACCGGCTCACGAAGTCTCCGGCGTCGTCGAGTCTCTCGGCCCCGGCGCGAGCGAGGTCGGAATCGGCGAAGCCGTGTATGGCCTGATCGATTTTCCGCACGACGGCTGCGCGGCCGAGTATGCGGCCGTTCGCGCCGGCGATCTGGCGCCCAAGCCGCGCACAATCGACCACGTGCACGCGGCCGCCGTGCCCCTGTCGGCGCTCACCGCGTGGCAGGCGTTGTTCGATCACGCCAAGATCCGATCCGGCCAGCACGTGCTGATTCATGGAGCGGCGGGCGGAGTCGGCTCGTACGCCGTCCAACTGGCGCGCTGGAAAGGCGCCCACGTCGTCGCGACCGCGTCGGCCCGGCACGCGGCCCTGCTGCACGAACTCGGCGTCGAACGCCTCGTCGATTATGCCACGACGCCGTTCGAGCACGCCGTGAAGAATGTGGACGCGGTGTTCGACACCGTCGGCGGCGACACGCCCGAGCGGTCGTGGCGGGTCCTCAAACCCGGCGGCGTGCTCGTGTCCATCGTGCCGAATCCGTCGCACGAACGGGCCCGCGCCCAAGGGATCCGCTGCGTGTTCTTCATCGTGAACCCGAACCGCCGGCAACTCAGCCGAATTACCGAGTTGATCGACGCCGGGCACGTTCGCCCCATCGTCGGCGCCGTCCTGCCGCTGGCGCAGGCGCGCGAAGCGTTCGAGCGCGGGCTGGCTGGACACAACCGCGGAAAATTCGTCCTCCGCGTCGCGGATGGTTGAGTGCGGCGGCAGCATTCGCGTCCCTTCTCTGCCTTCGCGGGCATCACGTCTCGGGCGCGAGATGCTCCAACCGGCACCGATTGGTCCCCTAGCCCGACGGTTCCCGCCCGTCGAGTCGGATGGTGCGTCGGGCGAACCGGAACCCGCGTCGGCGCATGCCGCGGAGAACGGCCTTGCGGACCTCGGCTGAGAGCGCTTCCGGCGGATACACCCCGTCCAAGTGCAACGGAAAATTCTCCACGAAGACCGCCGCACTCTGGGCCGCCGCAAACGCAATCGGCGTGGCCAGCAGGCGCATCTGCCGCAATTGATAGAGACTGGGAAACACGCACGTGCGGCGACGTTCCAGCCGCTGGTGCCCTTTCCGGCCCGCCACCAATACCGAGACGGCGAAGCGCGCGTTGTGGAGTTTTCCCCGGCGAATCATGTCCGCTACCGCCAACGGCGATGCCGTGTCGGGGAAATGACGGCGGCGGCGCTTGCGGGACGGACGCAGTTTTCCCTCGCGATACCACCGACGCAGGCGATCGATCTCGTTGCCGCCAATCTTCACGTCGAGATCGTTCATCTTGACGAAGTACGGCAGGGTGGCCACTTCGTCCTGCGCGGCCAGGACCACCCGCGCTTCGCCGACGGGTTCCGAAAACCGGAACCATTCCGCCCCGCTGAAACGCCGCGCCAACCGAAACCGCCCGTCTCGATAAACGCGCGGCTTGGAAATTGCCTCGTCGAACGCCACGTCGGCCGACCATGTCGAGATCGGGTTCTCGCTCTCGGTCTCCTCGAAGAGCCGAATCCGCACCCGGTCGACCTGGCTCAGCAGACTGGCGCACCGGGCGACCAACAGATTGGTCAATCCGGGCGCCACGCCCGCATTGATCAACGCCAGCCGGCCCCGACGCGCAAAATCGTCGTGATAGGCGAGTTGCTCCGCCCTGAACGGGTTGCGGGACAAATGCGCCGCCATGTCGAGGTAGTGAACGCGCAATTTCAGGGCCGCATGGATGACCGTCTCGTTGAAGACCGCCGGGGCGGTGTTGATCAGGAGATGACAGCCTCTCGCGGCCCGCACCACCGACCGGTAGCTGCGGGCGTTCGCCGGCAGGCACACCATGCGCCGGCCGAGAAACAGCCGGGCCCGCTGCGGGTCCCGGTCGCCACACCACACCTGATGGCCCTGGCGCCGGAGCAGCTGGGCCAACAATCCGCCCGTCGCCCCCGCTCCCAAAATGAAAATACGCATGGTCGATCCTCTTCCAATGTTCCCGTGTCTTACCTGAATTTAGACCGGCCGAAACGCCACGACAAATTCCGGGACGGTTTTTTTGCGGATTTTTTCGGCCGGCAACGCCGTGTCCAAGCCCGCGCACCCCTCGTCCAGCGGGAATTGCAGCGCGACTCCGCCGGGGTCACGGTGTTGAATGCGATATGACACGCGTGAGGTTATTTCGCAGCCGGGGACGCAATGCTCCTGATTCAACACGGTGTGGCGCCGTGTTGCGAACTTGTCTTGCGCTGGCTCTTCTCGCGTTCCCACTCCAGGCCGCCGACAACGCGTTGACGCCGGACCAGAAAATCCTGCACGTGCTCGACCGACTCGGATACGGGCCGCGTCCCGGCGACGTGGAACGCGTGAAACAGATGGGCCTGGAAGCTTACCTGCAACAGCAGTTGCATCCCGAACGAATCGACGATTCCGCCGTGGAAAAGAAACTGGCCGCGTTCAACGCGTTGTCGATGAGTGCCACGGACCTGATCGCAGCGCTCCACGCCGATCAACGAATGCTCGCCGAGCGCCGCAAGGCCATGGCCGAGGCCGAGAAGCAAGCGGGTGCCAAAGACGGCCCGGCAACGACCGACGCGGACATGCGCGCCGGCAATCTCCGGAGATTCATGCAAGAGAAACCCGCGCAGCAATTGTCGCGGATTGCCGTCGCGCAGTTGCAGGACGCCAAGATCATCCGGGCCGTCGAATCGAAGCGGCAGCTCTACGAAGTGTTGGTTGATTTCTGGAGCAATCATTTCAACATCGACGTGCGCAAAGGCCCGTGCCGGGTGTTGAAGATCATCGACGACCGCGAGGTCATACGCCCGCACGTGTTCGGCAAATTCCGCGACCTGCTGGAGGCGTCGGCGAAAAGCCCGGCGATGTTGTTCTATCTCGACAACGCGCAGAACTCGGTGGCGCGCGAACTCGGGCCGCGCGAGGAACGTCTCCGGGCGCGCCTCCGCGAACAGGCCCCCGGCGTGGTGCCCGACCCGGTACCGAACGGCAAACCGCTGATCGTCGGCGGCATCAACGAGAATTATGCCCGCGAGATCATGGAACTGCACACACTCGGCGTGGACGGCGGTTACACGCAGAAAGACGTGCAGGAAGTGGCCCGGTGTTTCACCGGCTGGGGAATCAATTTGCGGACGGGTACGTTCGAGTTTCATCCGCGGCGTCACGACAACGGCCCGAAGACCGTGCTCGGCCATTCCATCCCCGCCGGCGGTGGATCCAACGACGTCGAAACGGTGCTCGACATCCTCGCGCGACACCCGTCCACGGCGAAATTCATTGCCACCAAGTTGTGCCAGCGGCTCGTGGCCGACGACCCGCCCGCGGCACTCGTCGATCGCGTGGCCGGGGTCTTTCGCGCGACCGACGGCGATCTGCGCCAGGCCGTCGAAGCGATCATCTACAGCCCGGAGTTCTATTCGCCGGCGGTGTATCGGGCGAAAATCAAATCTCCGTTCGAATTTGCGGTGTCGGCCGTACGCGCCGCGGGCGGCGCGATCCCGCCCACTGCCGACGTCTGGCCACCGTTGACGGCCCGGCTCGCGCTGGAAACCGGCGCGACGTTCGGCCGCGGCATGGATCGCCTGGCCAACGCGCGGCGCAAGACGCTCGACCTCTCCATCATCGAGATGGGCCAACCCTTGTTCGCGTACCAGGCGCCAACGGGTTATCCCGAAGACTCGCGCAAATGGGTCAACACCGGCGCGCTCATCGCTCGCATGAACTTCTCACTGGCGCTCGCGGAAGGCAATTTCATCGATGTTAGCGTGGCGACCGACAACCTCCTGCGCGGGGTGGATATCGACAAGCCCGATCTCGTGCTCGACCACCTCAACCAGGCGTTGTTGCAGGGACGCATGACCGATTCCACCCGGGCCACGCTCGAAAAGCAGGCGTTCAGCTCGCCCGGCGGCAGCGCGTCCACGGTCAACGTCCCGCAACTCGCGGCGTTGATGCTCGGCTCCCCCGAATTCCAACGGCATTGATCAATCCAGGAGACCCATCCTGCAACTTTCCCGTCGAACATTTCTCAAGCGCGGCGCGCTGGCACTCGTGTCGGTCGGCTCGATGCCGATGTGGGGGCCGAGCTTCCTGCAGCAACTCGTGTTCGCCGCCGAGCCGACGCGCGGCGGCGGCCGGAAAATCCTCATTTGCCTGTTTCAGCGCGGCGCGGTGGACGGACTTTCCATGGTGGTGCCATACGGCGACAAGCACTACTACGCGGCCCGCTCGGAGATCGCCGTGGCGGCGCCGACCCAAAAGGCCGGCGCGGAGGGCGTGCTCGACCTGGACGGGTTCTTCGGATTCCACCCGAACATGGCGGCGCTGCTGCCGGTTTACAGGAGTGGACATCTCGCGGTGATTCAGGCCTGCGGGTCGCCCAGTTCCACCCGCTCGCATTTCGACGCGCAGGATTTCATGGAATGCGGCGTCGTCAACGACAAGTCGATCCGCTCAGGCTGGCTGAACCGAACGTTGCTCGCCTGTCCCGAAGACCGGGCCAAGATCACGTCGTTCCGCGCGGTGGCGACGACCGCGATGTTGCCGCGGAGCTTGCAGGGCGAATACGAGGCGCTGGCGATCCCGGATCTGAAGACGTTCGGCGTGCGCGGACCGGCGGGATTGGGTGGCGTGGTCAACGCGACGGCCGCCAGTGGGTTCGAAGGCATGTACGAAGGCGCGGTGGACAGCGTGATGCACGGCACCGGCAGAGAAGCATTCGACGCCCTCGCGGCACTGCAGTCCGCCGATCCGACGAAGTATGCGCCGCAGAACGGCGCGCAATATCCCAAGGGCGCGTTCGGCCGTTGCCTGATGCAGATTGCGCAGATGATCAAAGCCGACCTCGGCCTCGAAGTCGCCTTTGCGGAAATCGGCGGCTGGGACACGCACGCCAACCAAGGGGGCGCCACCGGGCAGTTGGCCAACCGGTTCACCGAATTTTCCCGGGGCCTGGCCGCCTTGTACCAGGATCTCGGCGATCGCATGGCCGACGCCGTCGTTCTCACGATGAGCGAATTCGGCCGGACGGTCCGCCAAAACGGCAACCGCGGGACCGACCACGGTCATGCCACCTGTTTCATGGTGATGGGCGGACCCGTACGCGGCGGCAAGGTGTATGGTAAATGGCCCGGCCTCGCCCCCGACCGGCTGTTCGAAGGCCGCGACCTCGCGTTGACCACCGACTACCGCGACGTGTTCGCCGAGATCGCCAAGAAACATCTCGGCGCGCGCGATCTGCCGAAGATCTTCCCCGGGTTCAACCTCGAGCCGGATCGTTACCCGGGCCTCGTGCGCGTATAGGCGCGGCCGCGTGCCGGACCAACGGCAGTCATACTCGACGTCTCATGGCAGCCGCGTGATTCTGAGATGGAAGAATCGGTTGGTCGCGCTGGCGACGGGAGAGCCGGTGTCGCTGGCCTTGATTGTTTGCGCCACGGTATCCGCATCAATGATGACTTCGGCAACGCCGTTGGTGTTCCACGGACCGCCAGGGCCATCGGCCGCTTCGGGTGTATAGATGAGATCGCTCGCGCCGAGCACCTTCGTGTAGGTCAGCGTCAGGCAACCACAGGCCGGATCGATCTGCGGAGTGGGCAAGCCCGTCACGCTGCCAAGATCCGGATCCAGATTCAACGCGTACTCCAGCAGATTGACGATTCCGTCGCTGTCGGGATCAGCCGTCTCGCCGCTGATGGCGGGGTTATTGGTGTTGGCGCCGAACTGCTCGAAACGCCAGACAGCGAACGGCGTGTCGAACACCGACACCTGGAACGTCTGGTTCGCCAGCGCGGTCGCGTCGAAGATGTTGGTGCCGCCGACCATCGTGACGGAGCCGGAATAATCGCCGGGTGGCGTGGCGGCGTCGATCGCCACGGCGCAGACGACGTCGCTATACGTCTCGCCCGGCAACAGAATGCCGGGAACGTTGGCAAAAAACGCATTCGAGTCGCCCGCGAGATAATTCGTGGCCGCGCTGGTGAAACTGAATTGGAGGTCGTTGAGGTATACATCGTTGGTCGGGTCCGTATTGCTCACCGTGCCGGTGAAAACGACGGTGTTGCTTCGGGCGCCGTCCTGCACCGCCGGCGTGAGGACGAACGTCACGTCCGCGTGGATCGATACGGTCGCCGTCGCCAGCGCCAGGGCAAACGCCAGACCAGAACTCATCTCATGAACGATCCGGCCCACTCCGGTGGCTGTCCGAACCGGTTTCCACAGGCAGGGCCGCCTGTGCCACCGGAGTTCTCTGAGTTCCACTCTCAACGATTTGAGTCGCATGGATTGTTTCCTTCACCGGCCGATGGCGAACAAGACGGCGTTGTTGATGGCGTAGACGGTTCCATCCACGCCGATGATGGTCGGCGTGTACGCCTCGCCGATTCCCGTCGTCAGGGTCACGGGTTGAATCAGCGTATTGGAAGTCAAATCCCAGCGGTAGAGTTTGCCGTCCTCGTTGTTGGCCACGATCGATTGTGTGAAGGGGTCGACCGCCGCGGTGTTGATGCACCACTCGCGCACGGCGTTCGGATAACTGTTGGTGAATTCCTCGTCGGGAGTCGGCCCGGCGATGGTGAGGACCTCCTTCATCACGGTCACGCCGGAAATCGGGTCGGTCATGCTGGCGTGCGGATCGAGCACCGCGATCTTGTTGACGCCGTTGCCGCCGGCCTCGACGTAGTTGTTGTACTTGGTCATCAGGAGATAGGAGGAACTGCCGCGGTACGATGGAACCATGGAAGCCGGCACGACGGACGCGGTGTCGTCCCAGCCAAAGGCGCCGGGGACGTTCGTTTGCGTCAGCATGCCATCGCAATGCAACAGCCAGCCGCGATAGTGATTGGCGCCGAGCGGATTTTCCAGCACGCCGAAGTACACATCACCATCGGGCCCGACCGTGGGTGACGCCGTGCCATCGTCGGACAACAGCGCGTTGTTGGGCGGCGTCTTCGGGTCTTTCAGGCGGACTCTCGCCAGCGGGGCAAGGGTCCGGCTGTCCAACGCGACGAGATAACCGGCGCTTGTGCCGCCGCTGTTGACGGCGACGTACAAGGTTTTGTGATCGGCGCTCAAGGCGGGAGCGCAACTGTGGACGACCTTGGTAATCGACGGGTCGGCGGCCGCAGCGCTGGCGGAAATCCACGTGCCGGTCCCGCTGTAATCGATGCGGGCGACGCCACTGGTGAGCGCGACGGGCGTGGAGTTCGTGACCTGGAACCCGAAAAAGATGTTGCCATACCGGTCCGACGTGAGAGGCGTGTTGATGAACACGTTGTTTAGGTACGCGTTGGTGTTCGCGCTGTAATTGGCCAGTCCGTAGAACGCGACCTGGCCGGTGGCGGGCGTGTTGGTCGCGTCGGGGGAATCGCAGTAGTAAACCGTGCCACCGCCGCCGGGAAACCAGAGCCGGTTCTTCGGCGTCAACACGGGCGAGAAGCTGGGCGTCCAGTTGTGGGGCGGCAACCGGTAATCGGTGGACTGCATCCAGTTCGTCGCGCCGTTGGTGGCATTGTGCGCCTCGACCCGAAAACCGTCGGTCGCGCCCACTTTTACCGGCACGATGACCGTGTTGGAACGCGTGATCAACGGCGAACCGTAGTGAATCAAGAGTTCGTCCCCGCTGTATTGCGGGTTCAAGTCCACCGGCGCCTGCCACAGGATCCGGTTCAGTGGCTGAGACGGGGCCGGCGAGACGGCGTTGTGCTGCGCGTCGTGCGCGTAGCCGCTCCAAGGGACTCGAAGACTCTGGGCCGGTGCGCTCGTTGGAAGGAGACAGCCGCAGACGGCCGCCGCTCCAACGGCCAGACGGACGCGTGAATTGCCGCGTTGAGAAGCCATCGATTTGTATTCTCCGGACGACACGATCCCGTTCCGCGACGGTTGATTGTCCCGGCGACGGGATGCGACCCGCAGTCAGTCTAGCAGTTCCTTCTGGAAAATCCAGTCGCCGTTCCCAAGAATCGGTTCACCGGTCTCCGCACACGGTGCATTGGCCTTCGTGCAGGCTTGCCAAATCACGACGAATCCGTTATCAGAGTGTCGCGTGGTTAGGAAGAGTGCGAGCGTGGTTGTTCGTCCGCGCGCGCCGAATCTGTTGATTCTGGGGGCATCGGGGAATGTGGCGCGGGCGTTCTTGCGACGGCTGGGTGGGCGACGCGCCCATTTCGGGCGGTTGATCCTACTCGACAAGACCGACCATGTCCGGCACGACCGATACCTCGAACACCGTCGTCTGGACTACCGTTTTGTTCGTCACCGTCTCCGGTTTCCCCAGGATTTCCCCTACTATCGGCAATTGCTGCGTCGGCATCGCATCAACATCGTGGTGGATCTGACGGACGCCGATACGCTCCCGCTGCTGGCGGCGTCGGATGCCGCAGCCGTGTCCTACGTGTGCACGTCGTTGAACGACGAGAAACTCGACGTCGCGCAATTGGTCGCCACGCTCCATCCGGATCGCGACCGACGCTGCAACGCGCCGCACATTCTGTGCACGGGAATGAACCCTGGCGCGGTGAACATTTGGGTGTTGCACGGGGTACGGCGCTACGGCGTGCCGCAGGAGATCGTCCATTTCGAGTACGACACCTCGGCGCCCACCAACGGGTGGCGGCCCATCCTCACCTGGTCTCGGAAGGAATTCCTCACCGAAGCCGTGTGGGAACCGACCGGCGTCGTCGTGGACGGCGCGGCGGCGTTGATGCCCAAGAATTCTCTGAATCACCGCGTGGATCTCGGGCCGATCATGAAACCGGTGTTGCCGTTGCCGGCCTATCCCCGCGGCCTTCTGGTCCTACACGAGGAGAACCTGACGCTCGGCAGCGAGCTGAAGACGTCCTCAAGATTCGTCTACGCCATCCATCCACGTACCATGGCTTACATCGCGCGGCGCTGGCGCAACCGGGGTCATGTGTCGATCGCGGACCTGGAGATCGGCGACAACACGTCCATCCCCTTGAAGGGCGCCGACTCGATTGGCGTGTACCTCGATTATCCGCGACATCGGGTCTACTACCTGCACAGCCTGGCCAACCGCAACGTCGTCGGCACGAACGCGACCTGCGCCCAGGTCGCCGTCGGGATCTACGCCGCCCTGTTCACGCTGCTGTGCGAACGCCTGTCGCGCCGCGTCTATTTCGTTGGCGACCTGTACGACACGCTGTACACGCGCGTCCTGTTCTGCAACATGCGCGTCGAGCAGTTCGTCTTCGCCAAGCGCAAACGCTCGCTCGTCCTCCGTCACCACATTCCCGATCTGCGTCCCCGCTCCCGTCACGGCGAGGAGCAACTCATTATTTAGCGGACCGCGAAGGGCAGCCGGGAGGGATCGACGATCCGGCCCTTGGGGGTGCGGCTACCGCGGACGCTGCTGCCGATATTCTTGTCGGTAATCACCTTGACACGGACCTCGCCTGCTCCGCCGCGGGGGGCACTCTGCACTTCCGCCATACCCCAAACCTTGGCTGACCGAATGGTTCTCGCATCGGCGAGTCCGACAGGGAACGCCTTCCCAAAGAAGTGGCCGCACGTCGTAGCATACAAGAAATGGGGAAGGCCGCAGCCCTCCCCATCTCGAAACCAATTGGTTACCTGATAAAGCTGACGGGGAAACCGACTGGAATCGGCAGCGAGCCTTGTTTTGTCTTCAGGGTGCCCTTGAAAAAGGCGGTGGAATCATTGGTCGAGTCAAGGGTCGAAACCTTCCAGACGCCGCCAAGCGTGCCGCTAATGCCCTGAAGCACATCGCTCTTGACCTTGGCATTACCCTGGAAAAACAAGTAACCGTTCATCGCCGGGACCGGCGCCGTGAAGGCGTCTGGATCATTATAATCGAAGAGGAACGTCTTGACCGCATTGCCCAATTGACCACTGCCAAAGCTGGTGAATAGCGTATTGACCACGTTGGTCGTGGCCACGTCCACCTCATCGATTTCCATGTAGAAGTCACCGGCTGCTGAACCAAAATCAGCGACATCCGGGCCTCCCATGGCGGTCAGGACAAGCTCCGTTCCACTCGTGGACAGCAAGCTGGCGGTGTCCACTTTGACCTTGCCCGCATCCGACGTGACGGTACCTTTGATATCGACTCGAAACGAGTTGGTATCCGCCCAGCTCGTCGCCCCGGCCAACAACCCCACCATTACCGCCAACATAACCACGACTAACGCGTACTTCATCATATTTCACGCCCTCCGAGAATTTGGTTTGTTTTGTTAGTCTAACACCTGCCAGATCTAACGCCTGTAACTCGCCACTACGAACCGCAGTCTCACCACCTTACGCGAGCGGACTTCCCCAGAAGCCTGCTCCGTCCCTCGATGCCTAATCAAGAAGAAAAGAGCCCCGATTGACGCGCCCTCAGGGCGGCGGCCGTAGACCCACCACAAGCAAAGAGCGGACGGGTCCGAAAACCCGTCCGCCCGTCACCCCAATCGCCAGTAAGTACCACCCGGGTGCTATTCCGTGCCCTGAACCCTCACGGAATTCAAATCATTCGTTTCCCCGCCCCTGACGACAGTCTTGCCCGAGGCGATGCCGGTCACGGGCACGTCAATGGTTGTCGACAACTCGTCGAAGTCGTTGAAGACATCGATGTCGACCGTGACGGTATCGGTGAAGCCACTAAAATCCTCAGTGTGATCGTCCGCGATGGCCGAGTCCTCAAACTCTTTGCACTCGGTAGACCCGGTCTTGGTCGAGACGGTAATCCTGAGCTTGTTTCCTGAAGCATCGAATGTGATCGTGCCGTCCACGACCTGCTTGTCACCGCAATCGTTTACACCGATGAGCTTCATTGTCGCCCTTGGGTGACCGTTCTTGTAGTGCGGATCGTCGCTGAAGACCCCGCTCCCACTCCAGTCGCCAACGTCGACGTCCACCTCGGTGTTGGTGGCAAGCAAATCATCGTGCTCTGTCAAGTCGATGTCGGAAAAGAATATGCCCCTCATCGTGAACTTCCCGGTTGTGAACGAATCACAACCCTCGTCATGCGTGCATCTCAACGAGTCCTTCTGCGACTCATTGAAGGTAACGGAATCTGACCGCGCCCTCGGGCTGCACAGACCCAAGACGGCAATCACCAACACCGACGACTTGAACAAATTGTCCAACGAATGCCTCTTAAACACAATTCAGCCTCCGGATGTTTTTGTTGTTTCGGTCCGAAAACTCGCAACTGCGACCCCGGGAAGTGTTGTCCACCTCTTGGCTCGTTGTCAACCAAAAGCGCCCACCAAAAGCGCCCGCGTTCTCCATTGTTCGCGGGGCATTGCATCAAGGCCGTCATCGCCCGTCCGTCGACGTCAATCAGGCTGTCCCGGCACTCGCCGGTCAACCCTGCGCCACCCTCGGCATGTCCAACCCACCACCAAGGGCGCACGGAATACGACGTGGACAACGGCGGTCCTACTGCAGGAAATGGACGTCGGGTTTGTCCATGACGCCCGCGCTTTGCATTGCCGTCTTCAGTTCGGCCGATGACACAAACGCGCGCGCTTTGGCCACATCGCCGACTTCGAACAGAAGCACCACTTCATTGGGATTATCGAGACCGCGCAGGATCAGCCGGTCCCTCAAACTGGCTGCGGCGCGCGCGCCTTGATGGGCATCGTACACGGGCTTCCACTTCGCGAAGTCGGCGACCTTGTGACGGATTAGCAGATACGGCATCGGAACCTCCCATCAGTTCACGGTTCACGGTTCGGTGTCACGCCCGGCACCGCCCTCAAGCTACAGCGCGCCGACCGTGGATTCAAGTGTCGTGCCGAACCCTTGCGCGCTGGGGCCGGGCGTTGTTTTTTTAGTTTTCCAAAACGAACTCGATCCGCTATCAAGGACACGCTCTGATGAAGATTGAGCACGTAGCGTTCAACGTCGCCGACCCCGTGGCCATGGCGCAATGGTATGAAACCCATCTTGCGATGCGCACCGTGCGAAGCAGCGGGCCGCCCACTCACACGCGCTTCCTGGCAGACACGAGCGGACAAATGATGGTCGAGATTTACCGCCACCCCAAGGCGTCGGTGCCGGATTACCGCAATCTCGACCCGCTGATACTGCATCTGGCGTTCGCGGCGGACGACGTGCGGGCGACGCGGGCCCGGTTGCTGGAGGCGGGATGCGTGGCCGAAGGGGACATCACCACGACCGACGGCGGCGACGAGTTGGCCATGCTCCGCGATCCGTGGGGCCTGCCGATCCAAATCGCCCGCCGCCGCACGCCGATGCGCGCGGGATGATCGCGGGCCGGGAAAAAGAAAATCCCCCGACGACCTGTGCCGTCAGGGGATTCATTGTCTGGGAAGAGTTTTACTTCGCCACGACGTTGGATGCTTTCGGACCCTTGGGCGAATCGACCAACTCAAACTCCACGGTTTGGCCTTCCTCCAAGTTCTTGAATCCATCACCATTGATCGACGTGTAATGAACAAACACGTCGGGGCCACCCTCCTGCTGGATGAACCCGAAGCCCTTTTTCGTATCGAACCACTTCACCTTGCCAGATGCCATGACTCAATCATCCACCTTTCTTCGTTTAGTCCTGTATGGCAAAACGCCGTTCCGAGTACTTCGGAACGGCATCGCACTTCCAAAGACTTCAACTGCCATTATAGAAATTCCGGAATTTTTGTCAACGCAGTAGTTGAGGGCGCTACGTCACAGCAGCGTGTCCGTGAATGAATATTCGGCCGGCCCGGTCAATGTCACGCCACGGAACCGCTCGCCGCCCCGTGTAAAGTTGACCTCCAGAACGCGGCCGCTCGGCACGGTTACCACCACGGGTAGCGAGGTGCCGTGCACCACGTGCGCGATGATTCCCGCCGCGACCACGCGGTGTCACAGGCCAACGTTCCCGCCTCGACGCCCCGCTCGTAGCTGCGAACGCGAATCGAGTCGACCAACAGCAGGCCCTCGGCGCTCACGCCGAAGCAGCGATCGCAGATACGGGCGACGAACGCCGGCTCGGCCCGAAACCGTACGTCCCGATTGTCGGCCACGACAAAATCGTTCCCCGCCCCGCTCATTTTCACGAATTCAACCTGCGTGACGTTCTTGGTCACCCCCTTATATGTTCAAATTCCGACACCTCTGCAAGTTGGGATGTTGGGGCTGGCATCTCAGTTGCTTTCCCATTCTGCACCACTATGGAATTCAAGCATCAGCCTGACACGGCCGTGAGACCGGCGGACACGATTGAATTCAAAGCCCTTCTGTTGGTGGACGACGACAAGCAACTGGCTTCGGCCCTCCAATGGATCCTCGCCGACGAAAACTTCCTCGTCGACGTCGCCCACGATGGTGATGAGGCGTTGCTCAAGGTCAAGGCCAACGAGTACGACGCCGTTGTTTGCGACGTGATGATGCCCAAGCTCCGCGGCGACGAGTTCTATCTCCAAGCGCGCGACCTCCGGCCCGTCCTGACAGATCGATTCATCTTCATCACCGGCTTCGCGGCCGACCCGAGAATCAATCTGTTCCTCACGCAGACGGAAACGAAGTATCTGGTCAAGCCATTCCCCATCCAGCACCTCATCAACTGTCTGCGGGAATTGCTCGAGTAAACATGGCCGCCGCAACCGGTCGCCGCGGCTCCCATTCCATCACACCAGCCACGACGGAATCGTTTCACCCGCGATCAGGTCTTTGACGGACTCCCGCCGCCGGACCAGTTCGTATCGCCGCCCGTTGACCAGGACCTCTGCCGGCCGCGGCCGCGCGTTGTAGTTCGAGGCCATCGCCATCCCATAGGCGCCCGCGCTCATCACCGCCAGCCATTCACCTTCTCCAACCGCGGCGACTTTGCGGTCCCGCGCGAAGAAATCGCCGGACTCACACACCGGCCCGACGACGTCGGCGATCATTCTGCGGCGGGCGGACCTCTCCGCCACGGGAACAATCTCGTGATAGCTTTCATACAGCGCCGGTCGAATCAGGTCGTTCATGGCGGCGTCGATGATCACGAATCGTTTCACCGGCGTCTGTTTCACGTACAACACCCGCGCGACCAGCACGCCGCCGTTGCCGAAGAGGAACCGCCCCGGCTCCAACAGGATCCGCAGCCCGGTCCTTCTCAAATGCGGCAGCGCCGCGCGCGCGAACCCGGTCGCGGTCGGTGGCCGTTCGTCGCGGTAGCGGATTCCCAGCCCACCTCCCACGTCGAAAAACTCCAGCGTGCGCGGCGCCAGTTCGCGAACGCGTTCCAGCAACGGCGCAATCTTTCGCATCGCCAACACAAACGGTCCGGTCTTGGTGATCTGCGAGCCGATGTGCATCTGCACGCCCCGAATCTCAATGCTGCGGAGCTGCGCGGCTCCACGATACACGTCGAGCGCCCGGCTGATGGAAATACCGAACTTGCTTTCGTGTTTGCCCGTCGAGATATACCGGTGCGTTTCCGGATCGACACCCGGATTCACGCGAATCGCGATCGGCGCGCGCCGCCCCATGCGCCGCGCCACGGCGGCCAGCATCTGCAACTCCGGCTCGCTCTCGACGTTGAAGCAGTAAATGCCCAGTTTCAACGCGTACTCGATCTCGTCGCGGGTCTTGCCGACGCCGGCAAACACGCACCGCGTCGGGTCCCCTTCAGCCCGCAACACGCGATACAATTCGCCGCCGCTGACGACGTCGAATCCCGCCCCCGCCTTCGCCACGGCGCGCAACAGCGCGAGGTTTCCGTTGGCTTTTACCGAGCAGCAAATGAGATGATCGATCCCCGCAAACGCGCGGTCGAGGTCCTGGTACTGGCCGACAACGTGTCCCTGGCTGTAGACGTACAGCGGCGTGCCAAATTCTTCGGCGAGCCGCCGCAACGAGACACCTTCACAATGCAACTGACCGCCTCGATATTGGAATGCGTTCATCGCCAAGCCCATCCTAGCAACCCGCGCCCGAAGCCGCAAGGCTAGAGCCAGCGGCAGATTTGCTCGACGACCTCCGGGCCGCATTTCTTGCCGAGGATTCCCCGCACGCGGGCGCGCGCCGTCTCGCGCGGGTACTCCACCTCGTACTTCTCCACCTTCCACTGCGCAGCGTCACTGTCGTCGAGGATTAAAAACTCCGGCCGGCGCTCGCGGTTCGTGGGCAATCCAACCGAGCCGGTCCCAATCCACCCCAACTCGCCTTCCCTCAGCCGCAGCGGTCGGGGGTCTGGTCCATCGCCCGTCTGGGTCGGCATCGGCGCCAGCATGATCCCCGATTCGCTCCAGAGTTCGGCCCGCATGCTGTGGGTGTGGCCATAGAAGCAAACCCGACCCTTGTTGAAGCGCAGGCACGCCAGTTCGCTCTTTGCGTTTCGCGCCGAGCGGTGATACTCGCTGCTACCCGGCGATGCCAACGAATCGTGCGTCAGCCAAATCAGATTGTTCGCGCACACCGCCAGCATGGCCGATTCCACAAACGCTTTGGCCCGGGGATTGTGCTCGAGCAACTCTTTCGTCCACTCCAACGTCTCCAGCGCCTCCGGGCTGTAACCGGTGGAGTCTACTTCACCGCGCACCAACAATTCGTGGTTCCCGGCGACCCAGGCGAGATCGCCCTGCTCCTGCAAGGGGAGCAACCGCTCGATGCACTCCAGCGGCTCCGGCCCGTAGCCCACCAAATCGCCCACGAACAGGTATCCCTCCACACCGCGTTTGCGGCCCGCCGCCAGCACTGCATCCAGCGCCGTCAGATTGCCATGGACATCGCCAAAAACCAGATAGCGCATCGCTCAATCACCGTGGCTCGGGCTCTTCCCGCCGGCCACCACCTTTTTCCAATTTCCAACGGGCAAGACGCCCGTCCTACTTGCCAGTAGCGCCGCACCAACCACGACGACCGTTTCCCCCAGTGCCGCAGGCACGATACGGAAATTGGCCCGGAACGGATGAAACACCAACCGAGCCACTTGTTCTCGCACAGGCCGAAGAAATCGTTCTCCCGCCAACGACACGCCGCCGCCGATGATCACGACGTCGGGATTCAATAGCGTGATCGCGTTGGCCAACGCGGCTCCGTAGTATTTCGCCGATTGCACCAGCGTCGTTTTGCCGCGCTCGATCGACAATCCCGAACAAAACTCCTCGAGAATGCGCCAGCGTCCGTGAGCGAAAAACCGCGTGTGTCCGATCTCCATCGCGCCGGCCCGGCCATTGTATAGTACACCGTCGATCACCAGTCCGCCGCCGATACCCGTGCCGACGTTTGAATAAAACACGCTCCGCTTCCCCTTCCCCGCCCCGACCAACGCTTCCGCCAATGCCGCACAGTTTGTGTCGTTCTCCACGACTGCGGGAACTCTGAAGTTCCGTCGGAACCAGCGCTGCAGATTAAACCCGTCCCAGCCAGCAATGTGAAACGACCGGACGACGCGCCCTCGAGGAGAATCCACCGGGCCGCCAAAACCCACGCCGACGGCATCGATCTTATACCCGACCAGCAACGGCGGGATGATTCGCGTCAGTCGATCGAGGATGCCACGGCGACCGCGCCTGCGTACAACACCAATTCGGACGAGTTGTTGGATGCGACCGTGGCGGTCACACACGCCGGCCTGCAGTTTCGTCCCGCCGATCTCCACGCCGAGGTACACGCCCCCGCAGCATAGCAGATTCGTCAGTGACGGTCTACGGCATCAGCGCCTAGGGGACAAGCCGGACCCGGTAAAAACGCGACGGCGCGTTGGTCGCTCCGTTCGTATCAGTGTAGTTGGTGGTCACGACGCCGCTACCGTCGATTAACATTTGGGCGCCGAGATTGCTGAAGCCGTTTGTCGAGTATGCGCCGTCAACGTCACCCGCTGTCACCTCAACCTGGTTCGTCGTGCCGCCAAGCGTCGTCCACATGATCACCACGTTGCTGCCTTCCACCGCGATCGACGTGACTCGCAATGGTCGCGAGCCCGGATCGTTCGGATCCGTGCCAGCTTGGTACTCCTGCAGGTTGTTGAAGCCGTCCCCGTCCGGGTCGGCGCTGGCGTCGGCGGGATTGAACGGATCCAGCCCGTGGCTCTGCTCCCAACCGTTGGGTATCCCATCCCCATCGGCATCCAGATTCGGGTCGAGGTTCGTGGCGGTGATCGACAGCGTTCCCCCGCTGTGCAGGAACCGGGCGCAGGCGTTGGTCACGACCAGCTGGTCGATCGTTACTGCACCCCCGCTCACCTCGAACAGACCGCTGCGCACCTCCAAGACTGCCCCACCGACTGCATTGGTCACCAACAGGCTGCCCGCCGTCACGTTGACGATGCCCGTAGCCGTGCAGCCAAGGTCGCCCAATGTCATCGCCGAGTACACGCTGCCGGTGCCTCCTGCCACGCTCAACGTGCCCACCGTCCCCACACCGTTGCCGACCTCGACCTCCCGCAGCAACGCCGTGCCGCCGTTCAACGTCAGGCTGCCCGACCCGACGTTACCAATCACCGTCGTCGCCAGGTTGCTGGCGGCCTCTATCGTGCCGCTCTGCAGCACCACCGCCCCGTCAATCACCAGGTTGCCTCCCGCCGCGCCGTCGACACGCAGATTCGAGTTGCTCACCGACAGCACCCCATTCGGCCCAACAGTCAGATTATTGAGAACTGCCAGCGTACCGGCTGCCGTATCACTTAACCGTAGTGTGTTGGTCGACCCCAGCGGCGCTGTAACACTGAGGTTACTGACGCTCAGGCAGCCGTTCAGCGCGTTACTGAGCACCGTCGTGCCGTCCACTGTCACCGTCTTGCTCGCCGCGTTGGTGATGTACACCGCCTGCGAACTGGCCGGTGCCACCCCCAGCACCCAGTTACTGCCCGCCTCCCACTTGTCGCTGCCCAAACTCTTCCAACTGTTGATGTCCGGATTCGAGTTCGGATCGTTTGGATCCGTGCCGGCCTGGTATTCCTGCAGATTGCTGAAGCCGTCCCCGTCCGGGTCGGCGCTGGCGTCGGCCGGATTCAACGGATCCAGACCGTGGCTCTGCTCCCAACCGTTGGGTATCCCATCCCCGTCGGCATCCAGATTCGGGTCGAGGTTCGTGGTGGTGATCGACAGCGTTCCCCCGCTGTGCACGAACCGGGCGCAGGCGTTGGTCATAACCAGCCGGTCGAT
>Ga0335081_10003872_pt1 | contig 23588 bp, 14 predicted proteins | sample Lox_Sample_35_FD_206713 | JGI IMG/M metagenome (GOLD analysis project Ga0335081, IMG submission 206713) | Soil microbial communities from Loxahatchee National Wildlife Refuge, Florida, United States - Lox_Sample_3.5 | ecosystem: Environmental > Terrestrial > Soil > Wetlands | place: USA...
TGGAGCTCCCGCTGACCCGGGCGCGGGCCGCGGTCCGGCCGGTCCTCCCGGCGGCCCTTACGGGCAGCTCATGATCAACGACCTGATTCCGTGGGTCGATAAACACTTCCGCACGCTGGCCGACAAGGACCACCGCGGCATGGCGGGCCTTTCCATGGGCGGTGGGCAGACCGCAACCATCACGATGGTCAATCTGGATAAGTTCTCCTACATCGGTTTGTTCAGCGGCGGCGCGGCAATCGGCTTCGGCGGCCGCGGCCGTGGCGGCGCTGCGCCGGCAGCTGCTCCTGCGCCAACCCCCGCAGCGTTGGACCTCAAGACCATTTACAGCGGCGCTATGGCCAATCCCGCGGAATTCAACCGCAAGGTCAGAGTCCTCTTCATGAGTTTCGGCACGGAGCCCCCGCAGGAGAACGCAGAGGGCTTGAAGAAACACCAGGAACAGCTTATCGCCGCAGGCATCGCAAACAGCTACGTCTACCTTTCTCCCGGCACCACGCACGAATGGCAGACCTGGAGAAGGAGCCTGTATACGTTCGCTCAACTTTTGTTCAAGTGAGGCTTTGCAACCATCCTGTGAGTTGCGCCTCCCGCCGATGGAGCGCGTTTATCGCAGGCGCCGGATTCCGCGATTACGGAGGTCTACGGGTATGAAACGAGCATTGGTTCTTCTCGCGCTGGCGGCAATCTGGGCCGCCGGAGATTGTCTGGCTCAACCGGCTGCGGCCGGGAACGCCCAGGGGCGCCCGGCCGGCCCGCCCGACAATCCTCCGCGGACGCTCGCGCCCTATTTCACACCGGCTACGCTGGCCCCCAAAGCGCCGGACGCCGACGGCTTCCTCCAACGCTGGCTGCTTCTGGAGCCGATCAACAAGCCGAACCGCACCAACACGGTGTTTACCGACTCCTACGTGCGGAACGCCTTTAACACCGAGTACTTCCCCAACCAGTTCACGGTTGTGCCGCATGATGGAGACAAAGTCAAGGCCGGCGATCAGGAACTCACGTGGCATGCACTGGATTCCACGGGTTTCAACGTCAAGCTCTTTCGCTTCGCCTACGGCCTGAATAAGACAACTTACGGCGTCATATTCTGGGCCGTGACGGTGGTCAACAGCCCGCGCGAGATACAGAACTCCCGCATGGCCGTCGGCGTCAACGGGGCGTCCATCTGGTGGCTCAACGGCAAGGAAGCCGTCGACCTCTTTACCGACCGCCGCATGAAGATGGACGATTGCGTTTCCAAACGGCTCACTCTCAACAAGGGCCGGAACATCATTCGCGGCGCCGTCATCAACGGTCCCGGCATGAGCGATTTCTGCGTTCGCTTTATCGATGAAAACGGTGAGCCGATCAAGGATATTACCATCAGCCTTGATGGCGCTGGAAAATGATGCGTCGTCGCGTCTTAGGTCTCATCATTTTTGTTCTTGGAGTATCTATGAAATCCTACGTTCTGGCTGCAACGATTTTCCTGGCCGCGGCGGTTCCCGCTCTGTTTGCGCAGGCGCCGGCCCTGAACGGCGATCCCTACATCCACGATCCCTCCACGATCGCGTTCAGTGACGGAAAGTATTTCACGTTCGGCACCGGCGGGGGCGGACTGATATCCGAAGACGGCTGGACCTGGCACGGCGGAGCTCAGCGCCCGGGCGGCGGAGTGGCCCCTGACGTCATTAAGATCGGGGACCGCTACTACATGGCCTATGCCAGGGGAGGCGGCGGGATGTCCGGCGGTCACGCCAGCAATGTCTACGTCATGTGGACCAAGTCGCTCGATCCCAACTCACCCGACTTCAAGTTCAATGACGAAACCGTCGTCGCCTCATCCGACGGCGTCGAGGATTGTGATGCGATCGATCCTGCTTTCCTGCTCGATCCCACCACGGGCCGGCTGTGGCTCAGTTACGGAACCTATTTCGGCTACATTCGCATGGTGGAGCTCGATCCCAAAACGGGAAAACGCCTCGCCGGCAACCAGGCGGTGAACGTCGCGATCGACATGGAAGCCACCGATCTGCTCTTTCGCGACGGCTGGTATTACCTGCTGGGCACTCACGGCACATGTTGCGACGGCGCCAACTCCACATACAACATTCGGGTAGGCCGCTCCCGGAACGTCCTTGGTCCCTACGTTGATGACATGGGTATTCCGCTGCTGAAGGGCGGCGGCAAGCTGGTTGCGGCCGCCAGCGGCCGCTTCGTCGGGCTCGGCCACTTCGGCAGGATGGACCTAGGCGACGCCGTGGAGAAATTCTCCTGCCATTACGAAGCCGATCTGGACCGCGGCGGCCGCAGCGTGCTGGATATTCGACCGCTGCTTTGGAAAGACGGTTGGCCCGTCGGCGGCGACAATTTCTGGGGCGGCACGTTTGAAATTCAGTCCGAACGGAGCGGCTTTGCGCTCGAGTTGGCGGTGGAGTTCGTACGAATGGCCGGACGCGGCGGCGGTTTCGGCGGTGGCCGTGGCGGCCGTGGTGGAGCTCCCGGCGCTGCTCCCGCTGCCGCCCCGCCTGCCGTGCAGCCGATTCAGAGCCAGCGGCTCTACGACGTGTTACAGAACTGGCCGGCCGGCAACATCGACCTGCGAATTGGCGACTACATGATGCGGCCCCATCAAAAGTGGACCATCACGCCAGTCATCAACGCCGGCGGCTATCCGGGCTCGCCCTATTTCAAGATCCAAATCGCCGACACCGATCGCACGCTGGCCGCGGCCGAAGGCAATGAAGTTGTGACGGTTCCCAGCTACACGGGCGCTCCAGAACAACTCTGGCGCATCGACCAGTTGACCGACGGAACGTACCGCATCATGCCTAAAGCAGTACCGAATTCCACGGAACCCGTTGCCTTGATCGCGGTCGGCGCCAGCACGCCAACGCTCGCCAAGTTCGATCCGAAAAGCCAGAAGGGGCGCTGGACCTTCAGGAAGCCATGAGGCGCGCTCCCGATGGTCAACCGAAGATCATTTGCCAAGTAGATTGTCGGCTATTTGCCCGTTTATGCCACGGCGGCAGGAATTGCCGAGGCGCAGCAGGGAGCCCTTCCAAGGCGCGATCCCAACGGCGACGGAGTCCCTGCGTGGCCTCTTTTCAGCGATGCAAACCCACCCTGATGTACTTCGCTCAGACGCCCCGCCCGGGGCCGGTTCCCGGCGCTGACGCCCTCAAGGTCCTCGATCAGTATTTCACCTGGCGGCGCACACCGGACGGCGAGCCTTTGTGAAATAGACGGTTCGGCGCGACAGATGAAATTCTATCCTCCGGTGGGTTCGAATTGGATGTCATAGACGTGCCCCGCTTTCACGGTGAGTGGCGTGGTTGAGCCGGTGGCCGGCTGTAAGCGGATGGGCTGGCGGCCGTCCCGAACTGCTTGAATGCGGCTGCCCGCCGGGGGCCGGAGTGCGTGTATGCCATCCACCGTGGGCCTCAATGTAGCGGTGACCGGCAATCCACCATTCCATGCGAGATCGACTTCCACCCCTCCACGGGCGCGAAGCCCGGTGACTTCGCCGTGGCTCCAGGCCTTCGGAAGGGCGGGGAGGAACTGCAGTTCGCCTACTTCGCTCTGTACGAGCATCTCGGCGATCGCGGCCGTTCCTCCGAAATTGCCGTCAATCTGAAACGGCGGGTGATTGTCGAACAGGTTGGGCAGCGTGGACCGGGCCAGCAGCGCAGTCAGATTTTCATAAGCCTTCTCGCCATCGGCCAGGCGTGTCCAGAAGTTGATGATCCAAGCGCGGCTCCACCCCGTGCCGCCGCCCCCGTTGGCCAATCTGCGCTCGATGGTGGCGCGGGCGGCTTTAGCGAGTTCCGGCGCCTTGTGAGGCGTAATCAGGTCGCCGGGAAATAGCGCGAACAGGTGCGAAATGTGCCGATGGCCGGGCTCCACCTCGTCATAGTCCTCCGGCCACTCCTGGATTTGTCCCCACTTGCCGATCTTCAACGGATTCAGCCTGGCGCGCGCGGCCTCGATCTTCGCGCGGAAATCCGGGTCCATCTTGAGAACCTCGCTGGCTTCAATCAGCCGCCCGAAAAGCTCCTGAAGAATCTCGGTGTCCATGGTCGGGCCCATGGTGAGGGCGGCGCGTTCACCAGATGCCGTCCGGTACGTGTTTTCCGGCGAAAGCGAGGGTCCCGACACCAGGTGTCCCTTGCCGTCATCGACGAGGTAGTCGAGGAAGAATTGCGCCGCTTCCTTCATGACGGGGTAAGCGCGGTCGGCGAGGAACTTGCGGTCGCGCGTAAAGTCGTAGTGCTCGGCCAGGTGGAGCGAGAGCCACGCCCCTCCCATCGGCCAGATGCCGTATTGGGCACCGTCGATGGGAACCGCGTCTCCCCACAAGTCCGTGTTGTGATGCAGCACGAACCCGCTCGCGCCATAGTAGAACCTGGCCACGCGCCGGCCGTCCTCGCGCGCCGTATCGATCAGGTCGAAGAGCGGCCCGGTCAATTCCGAGAGGTTGCAGGTCTCCGCCGGCCAATAGTTCATCTCGGTGTTGATGTTGATGGTGTACTTGCTGCCCCACGCGGGCGTCAGGCTGTCGTTCCATTTCCCTTGGAGGTTCGCCGCCATGCTTCCAGGCCGGCTGCTCGCAATCAGCAGATACCTTCCGTACTGGAAGTAGAGAGCGAACAGGTCATTGTCCACTTCGCCTTTCTGCACGCGCGCGAGGCGCGCGCCGATGGGCAGTGCGCGCAGCGAAGCATCCACCGGAAGCTCCAGGCGCACCCGGCGGAAGAAATGCCGGTGATCCGCGATGTGCTCGCTCCGCAACGCATCATAGGAGCGCGAGGCGGCGGCCAAGTCGCGCGCGCAGGCGGCGGCCAGATCCTTCTCCCGAATCTCGGTTTCGGCGACGATTGTGAGCGTGACGCTATCCGCGCCTGTGATGTCCAGATGATCGGCGGCGTTTTCCATTTTTCCGCCGGAGACAGCGGCCTTTGCCTCGGAGCAGAATCGGACACCGGCGCTATTCTCGCCCGCGGCGCGCTTCGGCAGCGCCTGTCCGGTCATGATTAGGCGTCCTGGCGCCGACTCGGTTGTCGCGTCCGCGGGCCGGTTCATCGTCGCCTGGAACGAAATGCTGCCCGGTTTGTCAGCCGTCAGCCGAACGATCAGGCAGTGGCTGGCAGGCGCGGAAGCGAAGACCTCGCGCACGTAATGCACTCCGCCGGCCGTATACCGCACGGTGACGATGCCGGTATCCAAATCCAACTCGCGCCGGTAATCGGTCGCATCCGGCCCAGTGCCGAAATCCAGCCAGAGATCGCCCAGAGTCTCGTAGACCGGCAGCGCACGAGGAATGCTGATCATCGTCTTGTCAGCCAGGGCTTGCGCTTGCGCCGGATGCCCCTCCATGAGCAAGCGGCGGATCTGCGCCAGCGCCTGGGGTGCTTCCGGGTTGCTCCGATCGCGCTTCTCGCCCGACCAGACGGTGTCCTCGTTGAGCTGGATGTGTTCCTTCCCGACGGTTCCAAATACCATCGCAGCGAGGCGGCCGTTGCCTACCGGCAGAGCCTGCGTCCACCCGCCGGCGGGCAGCTGATACCAGAGCTTGAGAGCATTGCCGTCTTGCGCATGGCACAAGCCGGAGCCCAATAACGGCGTGCATACCAGAATGTTGATTAAGGATGTAATTCGCATGTCAGTAGATCGTTTTGCCGAACGTGACGCCCGGCCAGTCGTCTGTCCGAAAAGGCACGGCCGGAAGGCCGGCGCCGTTGTACAGCGTCGCTGTGGGAAACGACTGCCAGGCATACCGGACAGCCACCGGGTTAGGAACCGCCTGCGACGAGACGATCACCGTATCGCCTTCGATCCGCGCCTCCGCCCAATACCACTTGTGGTCGGCGCCGGCGATTGAGAACTCGCCAGGCTTGTCCCCCTTCACCACCAGGCCGCCGTCGGTATGATCGAAGTGAATCTTCATGGCGCCGCCGGGCATGTTTTCCAGCGAAGCCAGCGTCGGCCCTGAATACGGGATCTTCTGGCCGTAGTAATCGGCGAGGGCGCAGAAAGCCAGGCGGTCGCCGACTTGCACCTTGTCGATGGGGTGAATATTGTCGGGGTCGCCGGTATCTACGGTGGTCGCCAGGCACGAGTTGGGGACGCTTTTCGCCACCATTGCCTGGGCTTCGCGAAACTCGGCCCAGGAGTCGTCGCCGGGGGCGTCCTTGTGGTGCATGTAGGCCGGCAGGCCTACGATGTAGAACGGAAAATCGCCCTGACCAAAAAGCTTGCGCCAATCGGCGATCATGGCGGGGAGCAGCTTGCGGTATTGGTACGCGCGCTCGGCGTTGGACTCGCCCTGGTACCAGATGGCGCCCGTGATCGCCAGCGGAGCGAGCGGCGCCAGCATACCGTTGTACAGCACGCTGACCATGCTGGTCACGCTTTCGTAGCCGGGCGGCAGCACGCCGGGTGTGTGGCCATCGACGGAGACTTTGCCTTTCCATTCGCCGGCCAGCGGAATCTCGGTACCGTCGCCGAGCACGAGTTTCATACTGGCGGCGCCGTCAAGGAAACCTCCGCCCTCGGCCTTCACGCGGAACAAGCGAATCGTAATGATGTTCTTCCCGGGCTTCAGGCCCATCGCGCCATACACCCGTGGATTCTCGACCCAGGAACTGGATTCCACTTGCCGTCCGTTGACGTAGACGGCGTCCATCTTCTCCACCTGCCAAAGGTAGATGCGGCTCTGCCCTGCGGCACGGGATCGGGAATCGTTATTTCCTTGCGCAGATAGGTCAGGCTCGGAACTCGGGCCACGCCCAACTCCTTGAAGTCGCCCGGAACCTGTTAAGCGCCTCGGTGCTGCATCCTTATCTGAATAGTCGCGGGGCAAAGTCGTACAGGCAGCGCCGCCATGTCAACCATTCGTGGGCCGTTTCCGGCGACTCGAAGTAGACGTTATGAATGCCGGCCTTGGTCAGATCGTCGCTGAAGTTTTTGGTTCCGGGTCCTTCCGCTTGGCCGATCCCCAGAAATAGCACTTTGACTTTCTTGTTGAATGCGGCCGGGTCCGCGAAGGCGCCGCCGCAGGATGTTTTCGGATCGAACGCACCCCGGCCGCCGCAGCTTCCGCTGAATCCGCCCAGATACGCAAACTTGTCGAGGTTGTTGAGCGCGGTGGTAAATGTCTGCCCGCCACCCATTGACAGCCCCGCCATCGCCCGGTTTTCGCGCCCAGGAACCGCTCGGTAGGTACGCTCGACCATGGGGATCAAATCGTTGAACATCATGTCGGTGAAAGTTGTCAGGTTGAATCCCCCAAAACCTCGTCCGCCGGGCGCTGTGCCGCGGCCCGGCTGCGCGCCGGCTGCTCCGGCAGTGGGAGGAGTTCCCCGTCCGGGCGCGCCGGTTCCTCCCCGCGCGGCGGGAGGAGTGGCTCCTGGAACGGGAACCAGCCCGCGGGCGGCAAACAGGGCCGCGCTTTCACCGGGCTTGACAGCGTTGAGGTTGTCCATAACAATAATCATCGGTTTGGCCTTACCCGCCGTGATCAAGTTGTCCATGATGAAATCCACGTGCCCTTGGGTGTACCAACCGGTTTCGTCTTCGCCCCAGCCGTGCAGCAGATACAGAACGGGGTACTTGGCTTTGGAGGTCTCGTAACCCGGAGGCGTGTAGACGAAACACCGGCGCCACTTGGCCGTGACTTTGGAGTAATACCACTGCTCACTAACGTGGCCGCGCGTCATCTCCTTCGGCTGGTAGAACTCGGCGTCGGGCGCGGGGATTTCGATTCCGCTGTTCGGCCAACCCGATCCGAAGAAAGTCATGGTCGACGGATCCGCGACGGTGGCTCCGTCGATTTGGAGGCTGTAATAATGAAATCCGACCACGAGCGGCGTCGTGGTGACGGTCCAAATGCCATCCGGGCCCTTGGTCATGTCGAAGCCCCGGCCGATTCGGACTGTTACCTTTTGAGCATCCGGCGCGTTCACGCGGAACATCGCGCGATTATCCGAATAGACGCAAGGGTACTTTGACTCGGGAATGTTCAATGAAGAAGGCTTGCAGTCGTCAGCAGCCTGTCCCCAGCACAAGCCGCAACCAAGCAGTGCCAGCGTGAAGATTCTCATAAATTCTCCTTAAGTTCTGAAATCGTTTCTGGACGCGCCTACTCTCGTTCCATCGGCTCGAACCATGGAGTTCTGCGATTCGTTCGTTGCATCAGCTCCTTTTCCCACAAATCACTGTACTTGGTCGGGTAGCCTCCTAGCGCACCTCGGGCTCGCACAACCGAATATTGATCTGCCAGCGACACGGTGGGCGGCTTCGGTCGGTTCTGCCGCACACATCTATTGAAGGGTCTTGAAGACACTACTCCCGCGTTTAACCGGGAGTATGTTACCACCGAGGTTCCGCGCGGTCTAGGTTTGGTACGGTGTCTGGCTTTTAAGGCTCTTGGAATCTTGCTGTTGCGGCCATGGGAAAGGATGTCGTCCGGGGCTGCTCTAACGGTTAGCCTGGAGTCTGTCGAGCCTGTTAACTTCCCTCGACCACGGTTGAGAGGTGTGATACCATGCTGCCCAAGGAAGAGGATGTGCGAAAACCCAGGGGCGGAGTTCGACGAATCGCAGGGGCAGGCCGTGCGGACGGAACTAAACCGTCTGCTGGAGAGTGCTGCGTTCCGCACCAGTAAGCGCTGCAGGGAGTTCCTGGAGTACATTGTCGAACACACGATGAGCGGGCCGATCGGCAGTCTCAAGGAACGCACGATTGGAGTGGAGCTCTTCCAACTTCCTCCGGATTTCGATACGGGTCAGCACACGGTTGTCCGAGTCACGGCGAATGAAGTACGAAAGAAGCTCGCCCAGCACTACCTCGCCGAGAATGGTACGTATCGTCCGGTAACAATCGAGCTGCCACCGGGATCCTACACGGCTGAATTCAGGTGGAAAACGCCGGCCGAGGAGACGAGCGCGCCGGCGACAGAGACGCCTGTTCCTGCTGCGGAGACGCCGGTTGCGACCGCTGAGACCCCGGTTCCGGCTGCGGAGACGGCTGTCCCGAACCTGGAGACGTTTTTTTCGGGCCCGGAGGCCCTGGTTCCGAACGCGGAGAAGCGCGAGACGCAGGTTCCGGCACGCCCGAAACGGCTCACGCACCCGGTGATCGTCGGTGCCATGGTCATTCTAGCTTTGGCTGGCGGCCTTTCCTGGTGGCGGTGGCACGGTGCGAAGGCGAGCCCCGCTGCTGCCCGGTCTAACCCGACTCTCACCTCGCTTCCAGGCACATCCTTGGGAAGGCAGGACCTGCGGATGGTGGTGGGCTCTGCGACTTCTTACGTTGATCGCAGTGGGCGAGTCTGGGGACCAGACCAGTTTTTTTCCGGAGGCTCTATATTCGTGCGGTCCTCCGAGCGGATCTTTCGAACTCTGGATCCCGACATTTACCGGCATGTGCGTCAGGGCGATTTTCGCTATGACATCCCACTGGCGCCGGGCTCCTATGAGCTGCATCTTCATTTTGCCGAAACGGGGTTGGCTGATTTCATCAGCGCGGAATCGAGCGGCGAGGGGCAGCGCCTTTTCCGCGTCTCGGCGAATGGGCAGGATATTCTGAATTTCTTCGATGTCGTTGCCGATGCCGCCGGCGCCAACATTTCAGACGAGCGGGTCTTCAGGAATATCTCACCAGCGGAAGATGGCTTCCTGCACTTGAGTTTTACTCCGATGAGAGGAACGGCAATCCTGAGCGGAATCGAGGTGCTGCCGGTCAGTCCCGGGAAGGTCAGGCCGGTCCGAATTCGAGCGGGCTGGACCACTTCGTGGCAGGATTCCAGCGGACAGCAGTGGCAGGGTGACTCCTATTTCCTGGGCGGGAATGCGTTGGTTCGTACTACGAACCCGGCCCGCGAGGGCAACTCAGTCCCTGATACGGCGCTCTACGCCAGCGAGCGTTGGGGCCACTTTTCCTACGCTCTGCCGGTAGCCGAGGGCCCATATCGGTTGACGTTGAAGTTCTGCGAAGGTCACTACGGGCGCGGCAACACCGGCGTGGGCGGACTCGGCAGCCGCGTCTTCGAGGTCTACTGTAATGGCGTGGCTCTACTGCGCAACTTCGATATCTTCAAGCTGGCGGGCGGCGAAGGCCGGCCGGTGGACCGCACCTTTTCCGGGATTCGGCCGAACGCCCAGGGAAAAATCATGCTGAGCTTTGTTCCCATCACCGGGATGGCTTGCGTGAATGGGATCGAAGTTGTCGAGGAAGCCAAGTAGCCCCAGCCTACTTCGTCAGTGCATCGACCGCATTTTCTGCCAGAACCCAGTTAGCCGCCTCGCTGATGACGCAGTCGTGTTCGAACCAGAGGAAACCGAAGTCATCGATCTACTCCGGGAAGTACGGCCTGATGATGATATATCCCGGTATCACCCCCGCCCGGAATGAACGTGTTATCCGCCCGGTTGTTGCCGTACGCTTTCAGCTTGGAAGACGTCCCTACCGACGACACATTCGGCCTGCCTCTATCCACCGGGGCTTTCAGCATGAAAGCCACTTTGGCATGGATGTCCCTTCTTTGTCTTTCGCCGCAGTTCGCGCGGGGCTGGCTTCGATTGAACCCGCCCACGGCATCATCGTTCGCAGGCCGCCGTAATACGTGTCATAAGTTCTGGCATTGAGATAAGGATCGGTGGTCAGTTGCGTTCTCACATCGCCGATAAGAAGTTTCCCACAACACCCTGTCCATGGCTACGGAGGTTTTAACCCCCGCAGCTAACAGTTAGCTGGGAGAAAGGCCCGAGACTAGTCCTGTGTATGCCACCGCAAGATTCCATTGGGGTTCACGCCCGCATACGGTACCAAACCTAGCTCCTGGCCGGAGTTGAGTGTTAGGCTCTCTCAGTGAACAAGGGCCAAACTGCAAATTTGTGGCCGCCGCGCGCGCAGCCCACTGCGGCGGCCACCCGCTTCTTTGGAGGATAGTTATGCTTCGCATCATGCACTTGTTTCTCATATTGGCAATCGTCATAGTTCTCACTGGAATGGCGTCGGCGCAACCCGTAACCGCTGCCATCGACGCAACGCATACCGGGCAGCCCATCACGAAGCTGATGTTCGGTGGCTTCATGGAGCCGGCCACGACTCAGGTTTGGGCTGAAATGCTGGCCGACCGCAAGTTCTTCAACGAGATCACGTCGAAGCCGCCAGCCGCCGCCACAGCCGGAGGATTTGGCCGCAGAGGGCCGCAACGGCGATGGATGCCGGTCGGCGACGATCTGTGTGTGGCCATGGACAGCAAGAATCCATACGTGGGTGAGTGGAGTCCGCACATCCGGCTGGAGCCGGCGACGCCACACGGAATCAGCCAGTCGGGGATCTTGCTCGTGGCGGGTAGAGCCTACACCGGGCGTGTCGTGCTCGCGGGCAGCCCGGGCGCTACGGTGAGCGTCAGCCTGGTCTGGGGGCCGAATCCGGGCGACCGCGAGACGGTCGGTATTCATACGCTTACCGCCAACTACACGAAGTTTCCCCTGAAATTCACCGCCAAGACGGATACGGCCGATGGCCGTTTCGAAATCGTGGCAGTCGGCAGCGGCACGTACCACATCGGGGCTGCTTCGCTGATGCCGGCGGATAACATCTCGGGTTTCAAGGCCGCGAACATCCGTTTGCTGAAGGAGCAGGGGATCTCGATTGCGCGATGGCCGGGCGGGAACTTCGTCTCCGCCTACGACTGGCGGGATGGGATCGGCGATGCCGATATGCGCCCTCCGCGGCACGAGCTCGCATGGGGCGGCTTGGAGTCGAACGACATGGGCATCGACGATTTTCTGGCTTTTTGCCGGCTGCTGGGCGCCGAGCCCTACATCGCAATAAACTCCGGACTCGGCGACGCCCACTCGGCCGCGGAGGAAGTCGAATACGTGAACGGTCCCGCCACCAGCCGGCTGGGACAGTTACGCGCTGCCAACGGACATCCCGCGCCATACGGCGTAAAGATCTGGGGCATTGGCAATGAAATGTACGGTCCCTGGCAGTGGGGCCACATGTCCATCGCGCAGTACCCGGAAAAGCATAACCTGATCGTCACGGCGATGAGAAAAGTCGACCCGACAATCAAGGTGATCGCCTCCAGCGCTACGCCTGAGGAAGCAACTTGGTGCTATATCGAGAACCGGCAGTTCAACAGCTTCGCCGGGCGGGAAAAGGAGAACGAGTCCTTGCCGTTCGCCTTTGGCTCTAAGGAGGACTGGACGGGAGCACTGTTGAAGACCTCAGCCGACTACATTGACTATCTTGGCGAACACTTCTACGGTTACCCCAATCTGGCAATCGACATCGCGAAGGAGCAGTTCGTGGAGTCTGACGAGCCGCTCGCTCTGAAGGTGCGGCGGCTGTCGAACAGAGTGCAATTCAAGTTTGAAGCATGGGAAGAGTACCTAAAAAGAATGCCGTACCTGAAGGACAAGAACATCAAGTTCGCGTTTGACGAATGGTCTCCCAGGAACCGGGCGGTAAATCCGTCGAGCGGCCCGGTGGTGAGCAGCCCGATGTTGAATCCCATGACCAACGCCCTGGTCTACCACGAGTTCTTCCGGCACTCCGACATGGTGGCGTTGGGAGTGGCCACCGGCGGCATGGGACAGTTGGCGACGGACAGCCATGGCGACGCGGCCGGATTTCGCATGGAAGGGCTGGTGGTGAAAGTGCTCCACGACCACTTTGCGGGCGCGCTGCCGGTTGCCGTCACCGGCAACTCTCCGCAGCACCCCACCAAGGGCGTCATCGCGGTGGACACCTCGGCGCGGCCGTCGGGCAGTCCCACCTATCCGCTTGACGTTTTTGCGGCGCTGAGCGCCGATCGCAAGAAGCTGGCCATTTCGGTAGTCAATCCCACCGAGACGACGCAGGATTGCGATCTGACCCTGAACGGCGTCCAACCCAGTGGGGCTGCCGAACTTTGGCAGCTGACCGCTCCAACGGCGCCCGCTCCGGCGCCATCCGGACCCGGCAGAGGCGGTTTTGGTTTTGGCCCGCCGGCGACGATGGAGGAGATCGTGCTGCCACAGGCGCCACGGAGAATTACCTTGCCTCCCACGAGCATCAGCGTGTATGAATTCGAGGTGAGATAGCAGAAGCGGGCCGCCTGAGGGAGCTCACTTCGAGGCGTCACTCAAACTCACGGTGAACCCCATCAGCGGTTTGTCTTCCGCATCGAGGAACCGGGCGCAGAAGTCGGTGGCTCCGCCGCCGTTGATGATGGCGGCGCGAACGATATTCGGCCCCTTGTTGAGCGTGAGGCGCTTGGAAACGCCATCGTCTATAACGGTCTGCCGATCTCCGTAAATGCCGGCGACCTCGTTGCCGTTGACCCACCAGACCGACGCAGCGTTGGAACCGATAGCTAGGCGCACACCGTGCATCTCCCGCGGGCAGTTGACGACGGTCACGGTCCAGAACAGGACGTCGGACGTCGGCCGGTTCAACGCGTAAGCGAAGTGATAGAGGTTGACGTTGTAGTTGATCGTGTCCACGGCGTGCCAGGTGAGTTCCTTGCCGTCGACGGTCACCTTGTCGCCGTCTTTCGGAATGATGGTGAACTCGTTGGGAAAGTACTGTTTTTTGACGGTCGCCTGCACGAGGCTTTCTGTGAGCCCGACCGAGGGAATCGGCTCCAGGAGGAGCCAGCGCTGTATGAATCCATCGGCGCCGGGCGCTTTGGTTGGGGTGGCGGGGGACTTGAGGGTGGGCGCGGGTCCGCGAACCTGGGCGGCAAGGGCAGCAGCAATCGCAAAAAGCGCCGAGCCGGCTAACACGGCACGTGCCAGAGATAGAGAGCGGCGGGGCATAACCATGGGAAATCTTCCTCTCACGGCGTCTTGAGCAGCCAGCGCTGCTTGTCGCTGGCTGGATCGAACTTTGCCAGCGTCGCGAAACTGCTTCCCACGGCGGAAAGCGCCAGCGCTTGTCTGGAATTGGGGATCGTCTTGGGCATGATGCGCCAGGAACCGTCGGCAAGCTGGTCGAGACGCCAGAGTTGCTCAGGGCCGCCGGTGAAGGCGGGCAGGACCACCAATTCCGCGTCTTCGGTGACGGCCAAGGCACGTTCCGTGCCGGCGATGGTGATCTTGAAATATGGCGAGCCGGGATAACCGCCGACATTGGCGGCGGGTGTGATCGTCCACTTTTCCTGCGCTTGGCACAGGTAGTTGCCCATGCGCACGTCAATGTTGCCGGTGGGCCAGTTTTTGGAGACCTCCGCGACATCCTGCGGCGGAATCGGAGCGCCGGTGCCGCCGAACATTCCTCCGCCGCCTTGCGCTCCCCGCCCGGCGGCGGCGCCAACTGGAGGGGTTCCGCCCGGCGCGCCCTGGGCACCGGCTCCAGCGGCTGGAGGGGCTCCGCCCGGCGCGCCTTGGTCACCGCGTCCAGCGCCCGGCGCGCCACCTCTCCCGACGGCGCCACCCCTGCCTCGGCGGCCGCCGACCGGCACGCCTTCTACGGCAAGCTCGAGCGCCGTGCCGGTGCGCACGGATTCGATTTCATAGGTACCCTCCTTGGCGTTCTCTCCGGCGACGGGCCAGCCGTCTTTCCACAACAGCGGGCGGATATCGAGCACGCTGGCGCCGCCCCTGTCCAAATCGGCTTCCCAGTGCATAGAGAACTTTTGCACGCCTTCGCCGAGATCGAGAAGGCCGAAATGCCCGGCGCCAACCACACGGCCGCCGGAGCCAACCAGCAATTTGCCGCCGCCTTGGATCATGTCGAGGCCATGTTGTCGAGGAAGGGACCGGCAACCTTTTTCGAGCGGCCGACACGTATGTTGTAGCCAGAGTCGGCGCCGCGGCAGCAACTGCCGTGCGTGGCCAGCAGGTAATACCAGCCATCGCGATACATCATGTCGGAGGCTTCGCAGTTTATGGCGAGGTTGCGGGGCTGGTCGTTGGGATCGAGCCGCTTGCCCGTTTTGGGGTCGAGTTGAACCAGCCGGATGTAGCCGAAGTAGGAACCGTAGGTCAGCCACAGCGTGCCATCGGTGGGATCGAGAAAGACACCCGGGTCGATGGCATTGCAATCCTCGATGCCGTCGGATGAGGCCACAACGCCGCCTTCTTCCCATTAGTAGTCGGGGGAATCCGGGTCGAGCGTCTTGCTCCATATCATGTTGATGGCGGCTTTGGGCTGGGCCCCAATGTTCGCGGCTACGTACACGTAGTAGCGATCTCCAATATGAATCACGTCGGGGGCCAACCCGCGACGCGGGAGCGCGGTCCCCCGACGCCAGGTCCAGCCGTCGTCGGAAACCAGCGAAGATCCGCCCGTGCCGTAAGTGTAAAACTTGCCGTCGCACCGCACGATAGTAGAGGGATCGTGGATGCCGATTTGGCCGTCAAGCGCCAAGGCAAGCGAGGCCAGCGCGAGAACTATCGATGGAAGAGCGTATTTCATTCAGGACTTCCTTCCAAGTATTCCGGGCAAGTTCAATATAACCGTCTACAAAGGTAGCGAAGACACCAGCGTCAGCGTCTTCCCCGACGCATGGTCTTCGACGATGAGCTTTCCGTTTTCCAGCCGGACGTGGTCCACGCGAGTCATACCCTCCGGGCTCTTCACGTAGAAAAGAAGAAAACGGGTGGCGATTTTCGATTTCGCCGGCAGCCAGCGATAGACCGGCGTATCGAACATCCGGCTCAGTTCGACCATCTCCCGGCGCGGCAGGTCGAATGGCTGGGTGGCGAATTCCAGGCCACGCCCCGACCAACCGTTCGGAACGTACTGCATGTAGTTCTGCACCCACGGGAATTCCTCTCGCCGGAAGACGTATCCCAGCAGGTAGTGCCGGGAGGTGTTGAGCACCGTGATATAGGCCAGCGGCCGCGACGGCTCCATGAGCGTAGTCGTGTGCGCAGTCCAGGTCGCATTGGCAGGTTGGGCCCGCAAGTCCAACGGTGTTCCGTCCGTACCCGGAGCCATGGGCCAAGTGAAGTCCTGTCCTTGCAGGAAAGGCACGCGCTGGCGGCTCGAATTAGTTGGATAAGTGCGAGTCCGGGCGCGCGTCCCCGACATGTCGACTACCGTCTTTTCGGCTTCGAGGAACGGCGGGAACAGAAAAGGATGCTCGCCCCAATTCGCGGTGCGGTCGAAGGCCACCTGGCTCTCCAACTCGCTATCCACGTACAACACGCTTTCGCCATCCACAATCCGGAGAATCCGGGTGAACGATTCCTCCAGCAGGGGCAGGGTGACGGAGAACTTCACGGTTGTCGTGGCATCCTGTTTTCCCGAAGCCACCAGCTTCCAGGGCTGCAGGTAGGCCTCGCCGTGCATGGCCAGCCCGGCCGCGCGCTCTTGCGGACTGGGCGAGCCGAAGCCGTCCACGCAGACGAAATGTCCTACCATCGGCCCTTGGAGCTTGCGGTTGTCGGGAACGGCCGGCACCATCTCGGGATTGCCGAACGGGCTGAGGCCTTCGGCATCCCCTTGAATCCGGATCCGCAGCATGGAGCCGCCCTGCTTCACGACAGCCACTTCCAGTTTGTCGTTACCGACCAGATACACCGGCCTGTTGTAAACCGTACCCTCTTTCAAGGTGGGAGCCGGTTGCGCCATAGCCACGGCGCAAGCGCACCCCGCCGCCAGGGCCACCAGCGGAACGGCCCCACGCTTAGGAACCCTCAGTCTTACTACGATCGGCCGGCTGGAATCAGGCATAACTTGTCGACCTGCGATACCCGGTTCTCGGCAGGGCAGGCCATGACGTGCACGGCCTGCCCGCCGACAGTGGAACCTACCGCGGCAGCTTCTGTTCGCCCTGGATGGTGAGGGCGACTTCTTTGCCGGGGGCCTTCGTGTCCGGCTGCCCGCCACCCACGAACACCTTGTAGGCGCCCGGGGCCACGCGGGTCTCGCCATCCTCGCTGACGCAGCTCAGATCTCGCGGGTTCAGGGTGAACTTCACGTGCCTGGTCTGGCCCGCCGGGATGTTGACGCGTTCGAATCCCCGCAGCGCGCGCAGCGGAGCGCCCGGAATCCTGGGGAATACCAGGTAGAGCTGCGCCACTTCGTCGCCCGCGATGGAGCTTGTGTTCGTGACGTCCACATCCACGGTAAGATCGGAACCGGCCTGCAGCGCATCGGTTGAGAGCTTCAAGTTGCCGTACTCAAACTTCGAGTAGCTCAGACCGTAGCCGAATGGATAGAGCGGCGTACCTCGGTAGTAGCGGTAGGTGCGGTTCGTCATGTTGTAGTCGTTGAAGGGCGCCAGGTCCGCGAGGCCCTTATAGAAGGTGATTGGAAGGCGGCCGGCCGGGTTGTTCACGCCGGCGAGAGTCTCCGCCACCGCCTGACCGCCATCTTCGCCCGGATACCAGGCTTCCAAAATGGCGTTGGCGTTCTGGTCGGCCCAATTGACCGCCAGGGCGCTGCCGTTGACGAGCGTCACGATGAGCGGCTTCCCCGTAGCCTTGATCGCCTGCAGCAACGTTTCTTCATCCCTCGGCAGATCGATGCTGGTGCGATCCCCGCCTTGGAAGCCCTCCGGCAACTGCCCGCGGGTGTTACCCTGCTCGCCTTCGAGTTGCGAGGTGATGCCCACCACCGCGATCACGACATCCGCCTTCCGGGCGGCGTCGATGGCGGCTTCCTGGTCGTAGCCGTAGTTCCAGCTCAGCGTGGGGCCGGTGACCGGCATGGCGCCGGCGCGCCCCCCTCCGCCGAACGTCGCGGCTGCCGCGGCGGCAGCCGCATTAGCGCCGGCGGCGGCGTTGGTCTGGGCCGTAACCTCAGCGGCATCGCGGAAAAACTCCACAACCACCTGGTAGGTCTTGCCCTTTTCGAGACTCATTTCAGCCGTACGTTCGGGCACGCCCGGACCGCCGAAAGCCATACCGCGGCCGGCGATAGCACGCTGCACCCAGTCGTTAACGATCTGCTTGCCGTCGATGCTGACACGCACGCCGCCGTTGACGGTGACGGTGAATTCGCACTTGCCGCTTTCCGGCGCGGTGAGGGTAGCGGTCCAACGGCCGGAGAAATCGCCGCTGGCATTCACTTCCGCCGGGAGGCGGGAAGCCGGCTGCCCCGCGCCGCGTCCTCCGCCACCGCCCATGCCGAAGCCGCCCGGCGCGGAGCCGATCTGCGGCTCCACGCGACTGGCGGCGGGCTGGCCGGAGAGAGTCTTGTTGTTGAAGTAAACCGCGTCCACTCCCGGCTCGCCGCGCGCGGTCTTGAGGGCCGACTGCGGAATCACCACCGCGTTTCGCTGGAATTTGGTGCCTGGCGTATAAGTGACCGTGGCGCCGGAGAACTCCTTGCGGATGCCGTCGATAATGGTAGTGTAACGGGTAGACGTGCCGCTGTAGTTACCGCGTAGCACGCCGTCGTTATCGGCCAGGGGGCCCACCACGGCGATCGTCTTCACGCCGGACTTAAGCGGCAGGATGCCGTCGTTCTTCAGCAGAACCATGGCCTGGCGGGAAATGTTCAGGGCCAACGCGCGGTGTTCCGGCGTATCCACCTCGCTGGGAGATATCTTCGAGTATGGGACCATCTCCGGCGGATCGAACATGCCAAGCTGTAGGCGGGCCTTGAAAAGGCGTTTCAGATTCACGTCCACTTCCTGCTGACTGATGAGACCCTTCTGCATGGCCTCCAGGTAGGAAGGCACATCGGGCGACATGGCGCAGTCGCTGTCCGTGCCGGTCTTCAGCGAAAGGGCAGCCGCTTGCGGCAGGGTGTCCACGATGTGGTGGCCCACGCCCGGCTTCCGATAGATGTCTGAAATGGCGCCGCAGTCGGAGACCACATAGCCGTTGAACTTCCAGGCGCCGCGCAGGGTGTCCTGCAGGAGGAACTTGCTCGAGCAGGCCGCTTCGCCGTTGATGCGGTTATAGGCGCACATCACCGAATCCGCCTTGGCGTCCACTAATGCGGCGCGGAACGCCGGCAGGTAGGTGTCTTCGATATCGTGCAGGGAAACGCTAACGTCCTCGAAGTGGCGCGTGGGTTCCGGACCGCTGTGGACGGCGAAGTGCTTCGGCGTGGAGATGGTCTTGAAGTACTTCGGATCGTCGCCTTGCATTCCCCGGACGAAATTCACGGCCATGCGCCCCGTGAGGAACGGATCCTCGCCATAGGTTTCCTGGCCGCGGCCCCAGCGCGGATCGCGGAAGATGTTGATGTTCGGCGCCCAGAAATCGAGGCCCGCGCCGCGGCCGGGCCCCATTCCGCCGGGTTGCTGCTGCTGGTCGCGAGACTGGTTGTAGCGGGCGCGCGCCTCAGTGCCGATGACCGTGCTCATCTGCTTGATGAGCGGCGCATTGAATGTCGCGCCGAGTCCGATCACCTGGGTGAAGACGGTGACGTTGCCCGAAACCAGGCCGTGCAGGGACTCATTCCACCAGTTGTAGGCGGGGATGCCGAGGCGCGGGATCGCCGCGGCCGTGTTGACCAACTGCCCGGCCTTCTCTTCCATCGTGAGCCGTGAAACGACGTCGTCCACGCGCTGGTCGAGTGGCAACGACGGGTTCATAAACGGGAGCGAGGCGGCGCCCTGTTGCTGAGCCCCAGCCGGGCCCACGCAACCTAGAAAGATCAGCCCGACGGCCAAAGCTACATGTCGGGCGCGGGCGGTTTGGCAGGTAAACATATTCATCAGCTGCTCCTTTACCGATCACTTCTGAAACAGCAGCGGCGCGAATTCATGCAAACTGCGCCGCCAGCTCAGCCACTCGTGCGCGGTCAGCGGGGATTCATAGTACACGGCCTTGATGCCGGCCTTGTTCAAATCTTCCGCGTTGGTCTTGGAGGCAGCGCCATTTTCGCGGCTGCCGGAGCTCGCAAACACAAGCTTGACCTTCTTCTTGAAATCGGCCATGTCTTTGATCTCCGAAACGGCGATGCTGCCGCCGCTGAACATGCCGATGTGAGAAAACTTGTCGAGGTGGGCAAGAGTGATTCCATGGGTATATGCGCCGCCCATCGAGAGGCCGGCCATGGCACGATGGGGCTGGTCGGCAAGGGTACGGAAGTTGGCGTCGATGAAGGGAATCATCTCCTCGATGAGCACGTGCTCGAATGGTGTGTTGGTCATCGTGAATCCGCGCCCGGGACCCCCGCGGCCCGGAGCGGCAGGAGCGCCGGGCTGGCCAGCGGGAGGCGCTGCTGCCGGCTGACCGGCGGGAGCTGCTCCGCGACCGCCAGGGCCCGCCGGACCCGCACCACGGCCGCCGGGCCCGCCTGTTCCGGGGATGTAACTGTTGCCGATCACGATGATGAAGGGCTTGGCCTTGCCTTCCGCGATCAGGTTATCCATAATCAGACCCGCGTGTCCCTGCTCGCCCCAGCCATGTTCATCCTCCCCGGCGCCGTGCTGTAGATAGAGCACCGGGTAGCGCTTCGACCCCTTCTCATAATTGGGAGGGGTGTAGACGTAGCATTGCAGAGTGGCGCTGGCGATTTTGGAAAAGAAGTGAACTTCCCGCAGCTGGCCGTGGGGCACATTCTTCATGACATAAAAGTCCGCGTCGTGCGCGGGGACTTCGATCCCGCTGCCCCAGCGGCTCGCACCATAGAACATAAGGGCCCCGGGATCCGGAACAGGGACACCATCGACCCTCAGCTGGTAGTAGTGGAAGCCTTCGTCCTGAGCGTTGGTGACGCCGGTCCACAGACCGTTCGCGTCCTTGGTCATGGGATACTGGACGGCACTGATATCGATCGCCACGCTCTGGGCGTTCGGAGCCCTGAAGGTAGTGCGCACCCGCCTTTGGGAGTTGACCTCGGGGTATTGCCTGATCTGCCCGTTGACTACCGCGTTCAGCTCGGAGGGTTTGAAATCTTCCACCGGCGGAGTCTTGTCGATCTCGACCGGTGGCTGCGAGCCCCGGCCTCCCCGGCCGGGCGGGACTGCCTGGGGCGGCTGGGCGATTGCCGTGAGACCCGATAAAACTGGCAGCAGTGCGAGAGTCAAAATCGTATTCTTCATGCAAAGCTCCTGATGATTCAGATCATGTTGCTGGCGGCTTTGGGTTGCGCCCCGATGTTCGTGTGGTTCAGTGTGCTGCCGAACGTGGCACAGTGTAGCATGCGTTCCCGATCGAGAACAGGTCTGGTACGGCATGAATCGTGCAACCCTAGTGGAATCTTGTTATTGGCCATGTCCGAAAACGCTCGGCGACGGTTCCAGCTAACCGTTAGCCTGCACTGTTAAGAACCTGTATTACCTTGCGCGCCAGCAAGTAAGCGGTTACAATCGGGCTCCGAAGAACGCGACGAGTGCAATTCTGCTATGGAGAGACTCGATGTCTAAAAGACTCGCTCTAATATTATTGGCCGCCTCGATCGGCCCGGCTCTGGCCCAGCAGGCACCGGCGGGCGAACGCCCGCCGTATCTGAATCCCGCGCTGTCGATTGACCAGCGCGTCGACGACCTCCTCTCGAGAATGACGGTCGAGGAGAAGGCCACGCAGTTCAGTAGCACTTCCGCGGCGATTCCGCGTCTTCAGGTTCCCGCGTACAACTGGTGGAGCGAGGCGCTGCACGGAGTGGCGAACCAGGGAACCGCCACGGTGTTCCCGCAAGCCATAGGCTTGGGTGCCACCTTCGACGAGCCGCTCATCCTTCAGATGTCGACCGTAATCAGCACCGAGGCGCGGGCCAAATTCCACGAGTATGAGCGCCGACAGGCGGCTGCACCTGCCGCCGGGGCAAACCTGCCCGGTAGTGGCATGGGCGTGCGCCCGGGGCCCGCCGGCCTGGATTTCTGGTCTCCCAATATCAACATATTTCGCGATCCGCGCTGGGGCAGAGGCCAGGAGACTTACGGAGAGGACCCCTTTCTCACCGGGCGGCTCGGCACGGCTTTCGTTCGCGGCATGCAGGGCGACGATCCCAAGTACTTCAAGACCATCTCGACGCCGAAGCACTACGCCGTGCACAGCGGCCCCGAGCCGGCGCGGCACACCATCGACGTGAAGATCTCGCTTCACGACGAGGAAGACACGTACCTGCCGGCCTTCCGGCAGGCGGTGGTGGAAGGCAAAGCGGATTCGGTGATGTGCGCCTACAACGACATCAACGGCGAGCCGGCCTGCGCGAATAGGTTTCTGCTCGAAGACACGCTGCGCGGCGCCTGGAATTTCAGCGGCTACGTGGTATCGGACTGCGGCGCCATCGGCGACATCAACCGCAACCATAAGTTCGTGCCGACGCTTCCAGAATCGGCGGCCATTTCGCTCAAGCGCGGAACCGACCTCGACTGCGGGGCGGACACGCAAGCGTACGCCACGGCCATGCAGCAGGGATTGATCGGCGCAAAGGAAGCCGACATCAACCTGAGGCGGTTGCTCACGGCCCGCTTCAAGTTGGGGATGTTCGATCCGCCCGAGATGGTGAAGTACGCGCAGATTCCGTTTTCGGAAAACGACAGCGCCGCCCACCGCGAACTGGCGCGGAAGGCCGCGCGCGAGGCGATGGTCCTGTTGAAGAACGACGGCGCTTTGCCGCTTAAGACATCGGTCAAGAAGATCGCCGTGGTGGGTCCCCTGGCCGATTCCATTCCGGCGCTGGAGGGCAACTACAATGGCACCTCCTCACACTACGTCACGCCGTTGGACGGCATTCGCAAGCAGTTCTCTTCGGCGCAGGTCACTTACACGCCCGGAACGAGATTCCTGCGCACTCCGATCACGATTCCCGCGTCGGTGTATCACACCGAGGACGGGAAGGCAGGCCTCACGGCCGTGTATTTCAACAACAAGGACTTCTCCGGATCTCCGGCGGCGACGCGGGTCGAAGCGCAACTGGGATTCGGCGGTCGAGGCTTCGGCGGGGGCGGCGCCGGCCTGCCGGAAGGCGTCGGCACGGGCGATTTCTCGGCGCGGTACACCGGGTTTCTGAAGCCCGAGGAAACCGACAACTACACCTTCTCGATCAGTGGCGCCGGCGGCGCGCGTGTGTGGCTGGACGGAAAACTCGTAGTTGACGATTGGATTGAGCGCGCCGCCGCCGGGCGCGGCTTTGGCTTTGCGCAGGATCCGGCCGCAGCGGCTGCCCGCACTACGGACCTGAAGCTCGAAAAGGGCAGGGATTACGCCCTCAAGGTGGAGTTTTTCCGGTCCGCGCCGGCGGCGCCTGCTGCCGGTGGCCGCGGGCCCGGAGGTGGGCGGGGAGGGTTCGGCCCTTCGGGACCGACGCTCTCGTGGCGGCCCGGCGTGACGGATGTGGAGAGCGCCGCCGCCGCCGCCAAAGAGGCGGATGTGGTCGTAGCGGTTGTGGGTATCACCAGGGAGCTTGAAGGCGAAGAGATGGGCGGCCGAACGCTTCCGGAAGGCTTCGTGGGCGGGGACCGAACCTCGCTCGACCTTCCCAAAGACGAGGAAGCTCTGATCGAAGCCGTGAAGGCCGCGGGCAAGCCGCTGGTCGTAGTGCTGATGAACGGCAGTGCGCTGGGCGTCAACTGGGCCGAGCAAAATGCCAACGCCATCCTGGAGGCCTGGTATCCGGGCGAAGAAGGGGGCACGGCCATCGCCGAAACCATGGCGGGCGTCAACAACCCCGCCGGGCGATTGCCCGTGACCTTCTACAAGAGCGTGAACGATCTGCCTCCTTTCGAGGAGTATTCGATGAAGGACCGG
>Ga0335081_10003873_pt1 | contig 23582 bp, 21 predicted proteins | sample Lox_Sample_35_FD_206713 | JGI IMG/M metagenome (GOLD analysis project Ga0335081, IMG submission 206713) | Soil microbial communities from Loxahatchee National Wildlife Refuge, Florida, United States - Lox_Sample_3.5 | ecosystem: Environmental > Terrestrial > Soil > Wetlands | place: USA...
TTGCGCACCAGACCTTCGAGCTTCCTGGCCGTATCGATCAGCTCCTTCGTCTGCGCCTCGTTTTCGTAGGCGGCGGCAAGTGGGGGCGAATCCCTCAGCGCATGGTCGATGGTGATGTTCAGGGTGGAGGGAATCATCTTGCCGATGCGGTCCACTTCGGCGTAGGGAATGTCCATGGCGCGGCCGGAATCCTTGATGGCGGCCTTGGCGGCCATGGTGCCGAAGGTGATGATCTGCGCCACCTGATCGCGCCCGTACTTGCGGGTGACGTAATCGATGACCTCGCCCCGGCGGTTCATGCAGAAGTCAATGTCAATGTCGGGCAGGCTGATGCGCTCAGGGTTGAGGAAGCGCTCGAACAGCAGCTCATTCTGCAGCGGATCGATGTCGGTGATGGCGAGCGCGTAGGCCACCAGCGATCCGGCCGCCGATCCGCGGCCCGGCCCGACCGGGATGTTGCGTTCCTTCGCGAAGCGGATGAAGTCCCAGACGATGAGGAAGTATCCGGCAAACTGCATCTGGCGGATGATTTCGATTTCCCGCGTCAGGCGCTTCTCGTAGTCGTCCAGGGGGTGTTTCAGGCGCCCCATTGTCTGCAGCTCGCGTAGAGTGTTCAGCCGCCTGGCGAAGCCTTCGCGCGTGACGTGTTCGAAGTAGTCCGGCAGCGAGTAGCCGGCCGGCACCTCGAACTGGGGAAACGGGTCGTGGATTTTCTCCAGGCGCACATTGCAGCGCTCGGCGATTTCCAGCGTGCGCGCCAGCACGCGCTCGTAACCGGAGAACACCTTGGCCATCTCGGCCGCGCTCTTTACATAGAACTGGTTGCCGTGGAACTTCAGCCGGTTGGCGTCGTTGATGGACTTGCCCGTCTGGATGCAGACCATTACGTCCTGGGCGTGGGCGTCCTCCTCGCACAGATAGTGGCTGTCGTTGGTGGCCACCAGCGGCAGACCGAGTTCCTGCTCCAGCTTCAGCAGGTTGGGCTGGATGCGCTTCTCTTCCGGCACACCCTGATCCTGAATCTCGAGATAGAAATTACCCTTGCCGAACATGTCGCCGTAGGTGGCGGCAGCTTCCCGCGCGGCCTCATACTTCCCCTCGGCAAGGTTCTCCGCCACCTCGCCCTTCAGACACCCCGAGAGTGCGATCAGTCCCTGTGTGTGCGCGGCGAGAAACTGCTTGCTTACCCGCGGCTTGTAGTAGAAGCCGTGCAGCGACGCCTCGGAGACGATCTTCACCAGATTGCGATAGCCCTGGTCGTTCTCGGCCAGCACGATGAGATGGTTGTAGCTGTCGCCCTCCGGCGCTGCGCGATGATCGTCCTTCTTGCAGATGTAGAGCTCGCAGCCGAGGATCGGTTTGACCTCCGCTTCTTTGGCCGCGTTGACGAACGCCACCGCTCCGAAGATGTTGCCGTGGTCGGTCACGGCGACCGCCGGCATGGCGAGTTCCCTGACGCGGGTTACGAGGCGCTCGATCTCGCAGGCGCCGTCAAGCATCGAGTAATCGGTGTGGAGATGAAGATGGACGAATTCAGATTGCGGCATTCGGGACCCTGATGTGCTGTATCCATTCTATTCGCTCGTGTCGTTGGCTGCGGCCTGAGGAAGATGTGCAAAAACAGGCCAAAACCAGGTCGCGGTGCGTGATGTACAGTTGCAAGCGCCGTGGACCACGCCATTCTCCTCACCCTGGCAGGAATCGTTGCCGGTGCCATTGCCGCCATCTCCGGCTTCGGCATCGGCAGCATCCTGACACCGCTGCTGGCGATGTGGATCGGCACCAGGCTGGCGGTCGCGCTGGTCTCGATCCCGCACTTCATCGGGACCGCGCTGCGTTTCGCGGTGATCCGGCGGCACGTTGACCGGCATGTCCTATGGAGTTTTGGGATCACCAGCGCGGCCGGTGGTCTGGCCGGCGCGCTTCTGCACATCTGGCTGCGCAGCGCGGTTCTCGGCTATATCCTCGGAGCTCTGCTGGTCTTCGCCGGGATCACCGGAATCACGGGAATTGCCGCGCGCATGCGATTCGGCAGACGTGCCGGCTGGATTGCAGGGGCGCTCTCCGGCATCTTCGGCGGACTGGTCGGCAATCAGGGCGGCATCCGCTCAGCCGCCCTGTTGGGGTTCAGTCTGCAGCGGGACGCCTTCGTCGCCACGGCCACCGCCATCGCGCTGCTGGTGGATGTGTTTCGCATGCCGGTGTATGCGGCGCTGCAGTACCGTCAGATGCTGGCGCACTGGCCGCTGGCGGCGATCGCGGCTGCCGGGGTTGTTGCCGGAACGCTCTCGGGAAAGTGGATGCTGCGGCGCATCCCGCAGAACGTCTTCCGCAGGATTGTCGCCGCCATCATTCTCGCGCTGGGTGGGTGGATGCTGGTGCATCCGGGCGCATGAATATCGCAGCTATCGCGGATTCGAGGGCGGCATCTGAGGGCCCGCACCTCCCGGCGAGATCAACTGTCCACCGGTGATGACCTGCCCCGGAGGCGTCTGCCGGCGGAGGACCGGCTGTGTTCGCGACCTTGCATGCGCGCGGTAGGCGAAGATGACGGCGAGCAGCGGTGCAGCCAGCAGCCATCCCCAGAATCCGAAGAACAGACTGAGCACGATGGGGACGATGAGCGACGCCCAGATGGGAACGCGGGCGGTACGGCGCATGATGATCGGCTGTAGCACCAGGCCGTCGGTCACCACCACCACGCCGTACAGAATCAGAACGTAGAGCAGTCCCTCAAAGCCGTTGGTGAAGAGTGCGGTCACCGCCGGCCCGAAAAACGCCAGCACCGGCCCGAAGTGCGGGATGAACTGCAGTCCGGCAGCGAGAATGGCCCAGAAGGGCGCAAGCGGGACGTGCAGATACCGGAGGCCGGCCCACCACAGCGCGCCTACGGCAAGCGAGTCGTAACATTGCGCCACGAACCAGCGCCGCAACGCCTCTCCCGTGAGGCTGATGTGCTGTGAAAACCGCATTACCTGTTGGATGCCCGCCCGCCCGGCAAGGCGCAAGACCCATGCTACACTCGAATTACGTCCCGCACGGAGAGCCTGCTGCGATGAAATTCGGCGTCATCATTTTTCCCGGCTCCAACTGCGACCACGATGCCTGGTGGGTGATTTCGCAGGTAGCCAGGCAGCCGGTGACGTTCCTGTGGCACGACTCTCCGGAGCTGCAGGGCTGCGACGCCATCGTCGTGCCCGGCGGATTCGCCTATGGCGACTATCTGCGCACGGGCGCCATCGCGCGCTTCTCGCCGGTGATGGAATCGGTGCGAAAGTTCGCCGCCGCAGGCGGGCTCGTGCTCGGCATCTGCAATGGGTTTCAAATCCTCTGTGAGGCCGGCCTGCTTCCCGGAGCGCTCATGCGCAACGCGGGGCTGAAGTACGTCTGCAAGCCGGTGCACCTTCGGGTCGAGAGCACCAACACTCCGTACACGCAGCAGCTCACGAAGGGCGAAGTGCTGGAAATTCCCATCGGCCACATGGAAGGCAACTACTTCTGCGACGAGGCTACCCTGGCCGAACTGAAGAACCAGGACCGCATCGTTTTCCGCTACTGCACTCCCTCGGGTGAGATCACGCCTGACGCCAACCCCAACGGATCGCTGGAGAACATTGCCGGTATATGCAGCGAGGGACGCAACGTGCTGGGCATGATGCCGCATCCGGAGCGTGCCAGCGAGCCGGAACTGGGCATGACCGACGGCGCGAAGGTGTTTCAGTCGCTGGTCGCGGCGATGGAGAAGCAGTTGGCAACCAGCCGCTAGCAACTAGCGGCTAGCCACTAGTCGGCCGGCGGCTCTTCACCGGAAAGCCTCTTTGTTCACCACGTACGGCATCTGCGTTATGTCGCCGCCATAGTTCTGCTCCAGCACGTCGATGAGGCCCTGCACGCAGCGGCCGGCCATGCCGCGGGTGGGATCGACCGACAGCCGCGTGATGCTGGCCGCGCTGGCAAAATGCGGATAGAGGCGGCAGCGGTCCGCGATCTCGGGGTCGCGCAGCGGCGAGTCCGGTGGCAGGGGCTCCTTCTCATAGACGTCGAGCGCGGCTCCGGCAATCCATTTTTCCTTCAGCGCCCTGGCCAGCGCGCGCTCATCCACCACCGGACCGCGCGAGGTGTTCACCAGATACGCGGTGGGTTTCATGGTGCGCAGCGTGCGCTCGTTGATGAGGTGCCAGGTGGGCGTCTCGCTCTCGCCTTCGCGCAGCAGCGGTACATGAATGCTGATGAAGTCGCTCTGGCTGAGCGCTTCCTCCATGGGCACGTACCTGATCGAAGTAGGCTCGCGTTGCAGACCGTGCCGGCAGCGAAGCTCCATCAGCTCCTGCACCGCCGCCATGAGCTTCTGGTTCGGGCCCAAGGCCTCGTAGCAGAGGATGTTCATGTCGAAGCCGATGCACTTCTTCACCACCGCCTGTCCGATGCGCCCGGTACCGATGACGCCGATGGTCTTGCCGGTCATCTCGTCGCCCAGAAACGGCAGATAGGGGTGCCAGTAGCCCCACCTGTTCTCACGCACCAGATGCTCGGCGCTCCACAGCTTGCGCGCCAGATCGGCGAGGGCAAACAGCGCGAACTCCGCCGTGGCCTCGGTCAGCACATCGGCCGTGTGGGTGAAAGGAATCCTGTAGCGGTTGGCGTCAGCGCGGTTGATATTGTCGAAGCCGACGGCATATTGCGCCACAACCTTCAGCGTGCCGTTGCCTGCCTCGAAGATCTGGGCGTCAATAGGATCGCGCAGAGTAGTGATGAGGCCGTCGATGCCGCTGCGCACCTTCTCGATGATGAGGCTCCTGGGCGGCGGCTCGGGATGCGGGTAAATTTCCAGTTCGTAGCCGCGCTCGCGCAGGCGATTGAAGGCGGCATCGCCGATATCGGCGGTGGCAAAGACGCGGAAGTTGCGGTCCGGCATTTTTCCTCTTGCGGGAAGCTCTCGAATCGGATGTTATGCGCGAGAGCGCAGCAAAACCCTGGCGAACCGCGCGACCGAACTCATGCAGGCAGTTTGCATCAAAAGATTGTCATCACGACGAGGGCTTTAGCCCGAGGAGGGATCTGCTTCCTGCGCGAAGTGCCGTCCCATTGCCAGCGAACAGCAGATCCCTCGTCGCCCTGAAGGGCTCCTCGGGATGACAATTCTTATTAATACGAGACGCGGGCCTGAAGGCCCGCTCTACCCCACTAGAGATTCTTCTTCCCACTACAGATTCTTCTTCGTCCAATCCTCGATGCGATTGAGGGCCTCGTGCAGATTCTCGACGGAGTTGGCGATGCTGAAGCGCATGTGGCCCTCGCCATAGGCTCCGAACGCCGTGCCCGACAGTCCGGCGACGCCCACATCTTCCAGCAGGGCGTCGGCCAGCTTCTTCGAGGGCCAGCCTGTCTGCCGGATATCCGGAAACGTATAGAAGGCGCCCTTCGGCATGCGGCAGGAAAAGCCCTTGACCTGGTTCAGCCCGCCCACAAACACGTCGCGGCGCCGCTGGAACTCCCGGCGCATCTTTTCCGGCTCGCTCTGGTCGCCGCGCACCGCCTCGATGCCCGCCATCTGGGTGAACGTAGCGGTACACGATGTGGAGTTGGTCGCGAGGCGCGCGAACTGGGCTGCAAGATCGGCCCGCATCACGCCGTAGCCCAGCCGCCAGCCGGTCATGGAATAGGTTTTTGAGAAGCCGCTCAGAATGATGGTCCGCTCCCGGAAACCGTCGACGGAGGCGATGCTGTACGGTTCTCCTTCGAAGAGCAGGCGACTGTAAATTTCATCGCTCAGCACCATGATGTCGCGATCGCCGATGGCGCGGGCGATGTCCAGAACATCCTGGCGGGTGATGATGCCGCCGGTGGGGTTGTGCGGGGAGTTCAGGATGATGAGTTTGGTGCGATTGGTGATCAGGCCGGCGAGCTCATCGATATCCAGCCGGAAGTCGTGCTCCTCGCGCAGCGGAATCGGCACCGGCTTGGCGCTCAGGAAGTTGATCATCGACTCGTAGATGGGGAATCCGGGGTTGGGATAGATGACCTCGTCGCCTTCTTCCACCATCGCGAGCATGGTGAAGAAGATGATGGGCTTGCCGCCAGGAACGATTACGACTTCGTCGGCACTGACTTTGATGCCGCGGGAGGCGGAGACCTCCGCCGCGATGGCCTCGCGCAATTCCGGCAGCCCCTGCGCCGGACCGTAATGGGTGAAGCCCTGGCGCAGCGCCGTGACACCCGCATCGACCACGTTGGCAGGGGTGTCCATGTCAGGCTCGCCGATTTCCAGATGGATAATGCTTCTTCCCTGCCGCTCCAAAGCGCGGGCCCGAACCAGCACTTCGAAGGCAGTTTCCGTTCCCAGGCGCGACATCCGTCTGGCCAGGCGCAATTCGGTCTGTGTGGTAGTCATAGCCAAACCTGTCGATTATACGATGCGCGGCAGCTTGAACGTTATACGGATGAACGGCGGTGAAAAAACGGATTCTGACCACCCCAGCTCGCGCAAACGCGGCGCGAGTTGGGGGCCCCGCACTGCCCGATACGAGCTGAGATGCAAGCCGGCAGGAGCGCTTCTAATACGGCTTCTGGTTCGGCGGAGCTGTGCCGTCGTGTTTTTCGTAAATCGAGTACTGTTGCTGCGGGCGCTTCAGACGGACGGTAATCTCCTGCTCGGGCTGATTGATCTGGAAGTCGTTGCCGAAGGTCTGGAAGCCGTGGGCGATAACCTGCACGCGCAACAGACCGTAAGGAATGCCGTCGAAATGCGTCCTGCCTTCGGCATCGGTCTTCAACTCAAATCCGGCGCGCATCTGCCTGCCGTTCTTCCCTACCGGATGCAGGACGACGGCGGCATTACGGATCGGCTTTCCGCTGTCATCCTTGAGCACGACGAAGGTGGTGGAGGACTGAGGCCCTTCGTCCTTCTTGTCACCGGCGGCGAGCACGACGGAAATCAGCGACAGAGCCAGAATGAGCAGCGGGCGGCGTGGCATGGGACTCATTCTAGGCAAAGGGACCTGCCGCCGCAATGCAACTGCATGGCGTCGCGGGTTGCGGAGACACGGGCCCCCCAAGCGATAGAATTGTTCCTGCGATGAACCGGCTGCTCGTCTCCCTGCACAAAAGATCGCGGGAGCAGAAGCATCGGATGTTCCTGCGCCTGATGCGCCCGACGCCGGAGATGCGCATCCTCAACGTAGGTGCAACCGGGACGCAGCTCGGTCTTTCCCAGCAGTTCGAATCAGCTTACCGATATCATTCCCGGATCGTGGGCGGTGGCATCTCACTGGCAGAGGCAGAGGATTATCGCGCCAGCTTCCCCGGAGTTCAGGCCGTGGTGTTTGACGGCTGCGCCCTGCCGTTTGCCGACAGGTCCTTCGACATCGTTTATTCCAACGCGGTCCTCGAACATCTGCCGGGAAACGAATATGTCAGCCGGTTTGCCGCGGAGATCCAGCGTGTAGGAAAGGGCTGGTTCATCACCACGCCCAACCTCTGGTATCCGGTGGAACCCCATTACCATCTGCCCTTCGTGCAGTTCCTCCCGCAGACGGCGCAGCGACGCCTGGTTCGTCGCCTGGGGAAACTCCCCTACCATCATTTGCAGCTGCTCACCGCGAAGCAATTGAGGAAACTGTTTCACGCCGGCGAGGTGACCGGCTGCCGGGTTACGTTTTTTCCGGAAACCCTGGTCGCGTGGCGAGCGCCGTCAGTCTGAATCGGTGCTGGGTTGCCGCTTCAGCGTGGGACGCCCGTCGTCCTTCTGGTCAGGGGCGTTGCTGGAATCCTGGCTCGCGGTTCCGGAAGCCGTATCGTTGGAGCTTGCCCTCTTCAGCAGCACCGGACGGCCGGGATCCTGCCTGCCGCCGCGCAGCCGCCGCCCGTTTTCCAGCGCCAGCAGACGCGCCTTCACGTCCTCAAATTCGCTGGTATCGACAATATATTCGCTGCGGTCGGGCAGATATTTGCGGATTTCGTCCTGCGCCGCCTCAATGCGCTCGACATTCATGGGGTGAGTGGCAAAGGCTTTGGCCACGAGATTGGGCTTCTTCTTTTCCACATTCAGCTTCTCGAAGAACTGCACGAAAGCCTGGGGATCGTAGCCGGTGGCGTAGTCGTATTCCAGGCCAAGCAGATCGGCCTCACGCTCGGCATCGCGGGAAAATTTCAGAAAACCCAGAGGCACGGCCAGCCCGGCCACTTCGCTGACCGCGTAGGCGACCGGTCCGCCGATGAAGATGAGCGGCACCGAAGCCATGTTCCAGATCTGCGCCCGGGTCATGTTTTTTGTGGCGTGGCGGGCAGCGACGTGCGCGATCTCGTGCGCCATGACGCCGGCGAGCTCGGCTTCGTTGTCGGCTGCCAGAATCAGTCCGCTGTTGACATAGAAGAAACCGCCCGGCAGGGCGAAGGCGTTTACCTCATCGGTGTCCAGGACCTTGATGGTGAAGGGGACGCGGGCGTCGGAGTTACGCACCAGGTTCTGCCCAATGCGGTTGATGTATTCATTCACGACCGGATCGGTAACCAGCCGCGCGCTCGATTCGACCTCCTGCGCCAAGTGCCGTCCCAACGCCATTTCGCGGTCGAGAGAGTAGAAGTCCAGCCCGCTTCCGACGTTGCGGCGGCCGATGAGGGTGACGTTGTACTTCGGGGCAAGGTTCGGATCGGGCTTGGCCGCCACCGTTGATTTCAGAGCGGGCGGGGTTGCTTCGGTAATCGGGCTGACTGACGGCTGCTGCGAGCCTGCCGTCTGCATGTCGCTTGTCGCGGGACCGGCAGCCATGGCCTGGCCGGCGCCAGGCGAAGCCGGCTTCTTCGCTGCCGCCTCGACGGTTTGCGGCTGGTCTGCCGGCGGGGTGGATGAAACCTGTGCAGCGACAAAGATGGGCCAGCACAGGACTGCGGCCAGAACTGACACTACGCTCCTGCGTCGCAGCGTGAAGCTCGACGGGGCTCGAATGGCACGGAGGACTGGCACGGTCGCACCTGACCTTTTCCCGATTATGCTGCCAAACTCACCGATATGGGAACTGTAAAGTTCACCAGTGACGCCGCGTGAAAAGCAGGAGACGATTGCGAATTACTCGGCATAGATGCGTGCCCTGTCTCCATGGATACCTTTGCTGCGGCGCTGGCCGCCAAAGTCGATGGAGCAGGCGGTACAAGGCCGCGGACGCGATGCATTCGAAGTTAGTGTAAGCCGATTATTTGCAAGCACTTAGCTTGGTTTACGCGGACTAATGGCGGGCCACCGCAGCTTGACAGGAGTAGCCTAGTTACCCTATCATTAGCACTCGTCAGGACAGAGTGCTAACAGAGACTCTGCCTCCTGCAGCCTTGCTGTACTCCAAGGTTCATCAACAGCCGACCCGCAATTCAGGGCGGCAAAGCGTCAAGGCAATTAACCCAAGGCAGATTGAAAGGAGCTTTTCGAATGGCTACCAAGCTGACTCCCCTGCACGACCGCATCGTGGTTCGCCGCGTAGAGGAGGCCGAAACCACGCGTGGCGGAATCATCATCCCTGACAGCGCCAAAGACAAGCCGCAGGAAGGTGAAGTGATCTCCGTTGGCCGGGGCAAGACCAATGACAAGGGCGAGACTTTCCCCCTCGATGTCAAGGCCGGCGATCGCATCCTGTTCGGCAAGTATGCGGGCACCGAAATCAAGATTGACGGCGAAGACTTCCTGATCATGCGCGAGGAAGAAGTGCTCGGCGTTCTGGAAGGCGCCGGCAAGCCCAAGGAGCACGCGGCGTCGAAGAAGTAGTGGTCAGTGGCTAGCGGCCAGTGGCCAGTTGAAAAACCGGCGACCACGGCCAGCCGACTGAAAACGCCGTCAACAGAAGTTCGAAACGAGTTCAGGAAATCAGGTCAGAGCAGTGCAGGGTTTTAACCAGCCACTGGCCACTGACTACTCGAGTTCATCAAGACTTTGAAGGAGAAGATACACAATGGCAAAACAGATTCTGCATGGTGAAGATTCCCGTCAGTCGATTCTTCGCGGCGTGAATGTTCTGGCTGATGCGGTGAAGGTCACCCTCGGTCCCAAGGGCCGCAACGTGGTGATCGAGAAGAAATTCGGGTCGCCGCTCATCACCAAGGACGGGGTCACGGTCGCCAAGGAAATCGAACTGAAGGACCCGCTGGAGAACATGGGCGCGCAGATGGTGCGCGAAGTGGCCTCCAAGACCTCCGATGTTGCCGGCGACGGCACCACCACCGCAACCGTGCTGGCGCAGTCCATCTATCGCGAAGGCGTCAAGACCGTGGCTGCCGGCGCCAATCCCATGGCCCTGAAGCGCGGCATCGAGAAAGCCGTTACCGCCGTCTGCGGCACCCTGGATGAGGACGGCAACCGCAAGGGCGCGGCCCTCGACAAGTTCTCGCAGAAGGTTTCCGGCGAGATGATCGCGCAGGTCGGCACCATCTCCGCCAACAATGACGAGACCATCGGCAAAATCATCGCCGAGGCCATGAAGAAGGTTGGCAAGGATGGCGTCATCACGGTAGAGGAAGCCAAGACGATGGAGACGCAGCTCGAAGTCGTCGAGGGCATGCAGTTCGACCGCGGCTACCTCTCGCCGTATTTCGTTACCGATCCGGAGCGCATGGAAGCGGTGCTGGAGAACGCCTACATCCTGATCCACGAAAAGAAAATTTCCTCGATGAAGGACCTGCTTCCTCTGCTTGAGCAGATCGCCAAGGGCGGACGGCCGCTGGTCATCATCGCCGAGGATGTGGAAGGTGAAGCGCTGGCGACCCTGGTGGTCAACAAGCTGCGCGGCACCCTGCAGGTTGCGTCGGTGAAGGCCCCTGGCTTCGGCGACCGTCGCAAGGCCATGCTGCAGGACATCGCCATCCTCACCGGTGGCAAGGCCATCACAGAAGATCTTGGCATCAAGCTGGAGAACGTCCAGATCCAGGACCTTGGCCAGGCCAAGAAGATCACCATCGACAAGGACAACACGACCATTGTCGAAGGCAAGGGCAAGGCCAGCGAGATCGAAGGCCGGGTGAAGGAAATCCGCAGCCAGATCGAGAAGACCACCAGCGACTACGACCGCGAGAAACTGCAGGAGCGGCTGGCGAAGCTGGTGGGCGGTGTTGCCGTCATCAAGGTCGGCGCGGCCACCGAAACCGAGATGAAAGAGAAGAAGGCCCGCGTGGAGGACGCGATGCATGCTACCCGCGCGGCGGTGGAGGAGGGCATCGTTCCCGGCGGCGGCGTGGCGCTGATGCGCTGCGGCGAAGCCATCGAGGCGCTGAAGCTGGAGGGCGACGAGAAGATCGGCGCCAACATCGTGCGGCGCGCCCTGGAAGAGCCCCTGCGCCAGATCGTGGGCAATGCCGGCGAAGAGGGCGCCATTGTCGTCGGCCGCATCCGCGACCAGAAGGACCCCAACTTCGGCTTTGATGCCCAGACCGGCCACTTCACCGACCTGGTGAAGGCCGGCGTCATCGATCCGACCAAGGTCACCCGCACCGCCCTGCAGAACGCAGGCTCGATCGCAGCTCTGATGTTGACCACCGAAGCCCTGGTATCGGAGATTCCGGAAGAGAAGAAGGAACCGGCGATGCCTCACGGCGGCGGCGGCATGGGCGGGATGTACTGAGCGCGCAATCCGCGGCGTCCGAGCCGCGGGCGCTCATCCTGAGCGAGGGACTTTAGTCCTGAGTCGAAGGATCTCGCAGCAGCTGGCAACTAGCAACTAGCTAAGAGCAAAGACAAAGGCCTCGCAGCAATGCGGGGCCTTTTGACTAGCAGTCAGCAGTCAGCAGTCAGTAGTCAGCAGTCAGTAGTCAGCAGTCAGCTAGCAGCAATCGGCTAACAACTGGGTAGCCTCAACTCAATCCGGTTTCGCCTGAGCGGGGTTTGTTTGTCCTGACAACTGACAACCGACAACCAATGGGCACGCGAAACACTTCTTTACCGAAAGGGCCAATGCTTCCGGCAGAGCTGAACGTCATACTGGCGATGACGAAAGGAGTGCCCGGCTCTGAACCCCAGGTGCAAATGGCTAGCTCTACTTCTTGTACCCTGCGTTTTATTGATTGCGGTCGCCGCACAGGACACGCAGAGGTTCGAGACCTTCGGTGGCTACTCCTTCACTCACGGCAGCGCATTTCTCCCATCTGGGAGCAATTCGAGCGGCTGGGACACCTCGACCACTGTCTTCCTGAAGCGCTGGTTTGGCATCACAAGCGACTTTGCCGGCCACTACGTCGCCGCCAACTTCCTGGTGCCTTACCCTCCTCCGCCGTACGTCACTCCGGGGGTCGACAGAGAGACCGCGCACTCTTACAGCTTTTTGTTCGGGCCGCACTTCACCTATCGCCACTCGCGTTATGCGCCCTTTGTTCAGTCGTTGTTCGGCGTGCAGCATAACTGGGTGAGCGATATGGAGCTGACTCTGCCAACCTGCACCCCGCCGGCCACTTGCGGCTCGGCGGGTGCCGGTAGCACCGTCAGCGGCTCCGAGACCAAATTCGCCATGGCAGTCGGCGGAGGGCTGGACATCGCACTTGGCCACGGTATCTTCGTGCGTCCCGTCCAGGCGGAATATCTGCTGAACCGCTTGTGCTGTGAGGTGGTGGTGCAACACGGGATCTTTCATGCTTTCGACTACAACAGCAACGCCTTCCGCTACTCGACCGGCATCACGTTTCGCTTCGGGCAGCATCTCGGAAGGAAGCAGTGAGCGGACAAGGAGGGGGGCCCGCGGTTTTTGTGCCTGTCACTGGGTGCCCAGGCTACCAAGCTGAAAATCCGGGCAGGACGGCGAGGTTGCACCGCCCTGCCGGAAGAGTGAGCGTCGCCAGCCTACTTTCGCGCGGCTGAGCCCAGGCCCAGGGTCTGGCCAGGAGTCTTTCTGCCGACCCCGGCCGTGGGACCGACAATGCTGGTAACGCCAACCGTATTGGCACGGGCGCTGGCGTTGGCGCTGGTTTTCATGGTCGCACTGGCCTGCCGCGAGCCGATCGCCGAGGCTCCGGGGCGAGCACTGGCCAGTCCGGATTTCGCCCACGCACCCACCGCGAGGGCAGTCATGCAGACGAACAACATCATTGTGCTTTTCATAATCTTGTCTCCTCACAAGTGATCTGGATTGGCCGTCTCAGAGTGCCCTCTATCAGGCGCCGGCGAAATTCGCTGCACCGGATAGAACCGCTCCGAGGGTTCGGCTCAACTGGTGCTGAGTGTGCCGCAGGAGCCGCAGACGGACAATGCACCGGGAATGATTTGCTTCTGACTTCGGGGTGATTCGGGATAAGTCGTGCGATGGCGCTGAGTTGCGTCAGGAATCTGGGTCGAGATTACCTCGAAAGCCTGCTGTGATTTGGGATGAAAATCCCCGCGCAGGCAAAACCGGCCTAGACGGGGCAGCCTCACGATCTTGCCTGGGCCACCCCGCCGGTTGAAGGCGTCGTACACGGCCCGTGGCAGCGCCCGCCGTCACCGGCCTGCCCTCGACATCGTAGCTGTAGGTGTTGATGCCGTCGCTGGTCACGTTGCATTCAGATCGTAATCGAAACTGACCATGACGACCTTCATAGAATGATCCTTATTTACCCAGGTCTCGAAAACCGCGAGAGCTGGGGCACCCGCCGTAAAACCGGGTTAGGCCCTTTGTCACACTGCAAGGCTACAATGGACGGTATGACTTCGCTGTGACGGGCGCTGCCAGCCCTGGTGATCTGTTTTCCCACACATTCGCCGCCGTTTGTGGATCTGTGGGAGAGAGGAGTTGATCGGCCAACCATTTATGTTGACACCAAATCAGTCCCACTCTTTCCAAAACCCGGAATGAGTGGGGCACCCGGCCGGGACACATCGCGGTGCCGCGCGGATTTCAACTAAGGTCTAATGTCGGAAAGCATTCCTCAGTAACTTACAGCCAATAGCTAACCATGGAAGCTAACAGAAACATAAGCAGTCTAAAAAGTGCAGGACCCACCTCAAAGAAGCCAAACCGCATAAGTAAAACAGCGGGACACAAAAATAGCAGCCCGAAGAGAGCGGTTGCGATTCGCTGAATATAGGTTGCATTCGGTGAACCTCTCCACACAAAAGCATCGACCAGAGCACCATTTCTCAACGTGTCCGGCCAGACGGTATTCCTTTGCCGAGCCTCGATCTCGTCCAATGGTTTCCACCTGCCTGGCGGTTTCATGTTGTCCCCTTTGCCTTTGGATTGTGGTTCTCAGAAATGCGGCTAGGGAATATGATGCGGCCGCGTAGAAAGGCAGTGTGACTGCGAGTTGGACGAAGGCAAAAAGGGGGGAGGGGGGTACCCTGGTTTTGGACAGGGGCGGAGCCAATTGCCATGAGAGAAGTTGGCAGTTGCCGGTGGTCACTTCGCAGCAAGGAAAGCCCCGCATCACTGTGGGCTGCTTTTCGGGGCTGAAGCCCCGAATTCTTCCCAAGCGGCTGAGACGCCGGCCTGAAGGGCGGCTCTACCCAGGCAAAACGTACCAAGCTGCCAGCCACCCATCTCGCGCAAAATGCGGGGATCCCGGGCTGGGCTGCCCGACTTTCACCGGGTGCAACGGCTTTAGTGCTTGATTGCCCACATCACCCACGCGGCAAGAATGACGCCTCCGACGAACAGCGCGAAACAGTATGCGCCGTAGCGGACCATGTCGCGCGGGCTGTTGCGCTGCGTGATGCCGAAGACAATGGACGCGCAGACGGCAAACAGCAGGGCGGCGTTGAAGTGCGAGAGTTCGAAGGTCATTGTTTCTTGCCGATGGCGATGTGGTAGGCGTCCACGATGGCGATGATATTCAGCAGTCCGGCCACCACGATGTACTTGGTGCCATAGTCGGCCACGGCGCGATGAATGTTGCCGATACCCCAGTCCATGATGCGGGCCGCGAAATACAGCAAGCCGGTGCACAGGTCGCCGACGAATCCCAGGATGTCGAGCAGATCGCCGGTGTTGGGGGCGTACACCTTGCCCTGCATGCCCAGGCCGGCGAAGAACATGCCGCAGATGGCCACCATCAGCAGCAACCCGCGAATCCAGCGGCGCTGAATGATGTGTCCGAGGCCCGGCAGCAACCACGCGGCAATGGGCGCAATGGTGGGCATGGAGCCGGTTTGCGGCGCGGCCTTGGCGGGGCGCTGCATGGTGGCTGTGTTTTGCGGGTTGGCCATCAGATGAGCACCAGTTCGTTCTGCACCCTGCCGGTCACTTCGCCCCTGCCGTTGCGGATCATCATGTTGATCTCGCTGCGCACCCCGAACTCCGGCAGGTAAATGCCGGGCTCGACCGAGAAGCAGGTGTTGGGCAGGATCTCGCGATCGTCCCTGGTCTCCAGATTATCAAGATTGGCGCCATTGCCGTGAATGTCGCCGGTGATGGAGTGCCCGGTGCGATGGATGAAGTACTTGCCCCATCCCCTGCCGTCGATGAATTCGCGCACCGCGCGATCCACCTCGCAGCCGCAGATTTTGTGGCCGCCGTCGAAGGCCTGTTGTACCGCGCGGATCCCGGTATCGCGCGCGCCGCGAACGATCTCGAATACTTCGCGCTGTTTGTCGCTCGGCGTGCCCACCGCTCCCGTCCAGGTGATGTCGTAATAGACGGAGTCGGGCTCGACGCGTTTCGCCCAGATGTCGAGCAGCACGAAGTCGCCCTGGCGGATGGGCGCGGAGGTGGCCGACGTCGGCTCGTAATGCGGATCTCCGCTGTGCGCGTTGACACTCACGTTCGGCGGATCCTCGGTCATCAGGCCCTCGCGTTTGAAGGCTTCCAGAATCCATTGCTGCATTCCGAACTCATGCGTGCCGCCGTTGCGAACCCGCCGTCCGATTTCCTGAAAGAAGGCCGCAGTGATCCTGTCCACGCCGTCGCGGGCCTTGAAGTGCGAGGCCATCTGCGCCTCGGTCAGCGTCGCCTCGAAAAGTGCCACCAGGTTCGCCGAGCTGACGATCTGCTTGCCGAAACTCTGCACCAGCTCCAGCATGCCCGCGTCCACCAGCGAGATGTAAGGGATCTGGTTATTGGGCGAGTACTGCATCGTGACTTCGTGGTAGGGCTTGAGCATGGCTTCCAGTTCCTGCCACAGCTCCTGCCACGCCGAGTATTCCATCTTCCTGCCGGGCAGCGAGTCGAGATGATGGCTCTCGATGCGGTGGACCAGCTTGGCCGGCTCGCCAATGGCGGGAACCACATAGAACCATCGCCGCGTGACCATCATACCGGCCGGCAGGCCGAGCACGCGGTAGGCGATGGGATCGCGATGATGATGATCGTAGAAGAGCCAGCACTCGTGCCCGCCATCGCGCAGCGCCGCCTGAATTTCGGGGAGATTCATTGCAGTTCATTGTAAATGAAAGCGCCGGCTTGCCAGGCCGAAGCAACTCGCAATCCGCGTGGCGCCTGGCTGTGAGATTTGCGGATGTGGTGCAGCTTGAGCTGCGGTCGCCGGCTGCCAGATTACAGTTACTGAATGCCGGCAGCCTTTGTTCTCTTGCCCAATATTTTTTCTCCCGTCATCGCCGGCAGCGTCTCGCACGCCGTTCGCAGCACCCGTCGTGGCGCGCGATCGCGGATGCTCATCAAGTACGCGACCGTCTGCTCGGGATTGGCTTTGGCCGCCTCGCGCAGCAGCCAGCCCACTCCCTTCCGCACCATGTCGTCGTCGCTGCCCAGCAGCAGTTCGGTCACACGCTGAACGTGGTCGAAGTTCCCGTGCCGGCGCGTGCTGTGGATCAGGCTGACCGCCGCGGCGCGCCGATGCCAGCGGCCCTTCGACTTCGCCCAGCGCAGTGGGCGCGCCAGCAACCTCGCATCGGCGGCGATCATCGGTCCGAGCAGGTAATGTGCCAGCGCGTCGTCGTCCGCCCAGGAGCTTACGCGATCCAGCCAGCTTTCGAACAGCCTGAACTCCGGCTTGCCGAGCTCTCCCACAATTCCCTGCAGCATCAGGACGGCGAAGATTTTCTCTTCCAGTACGTCTCCGCTGAACAGCCGGTCCGCAACCTGCAGCAGGAAGGGCGGGCCGTTTTGAGCGACGATTGTCCGCCGGAAGCGCACCGCGACTTTGCGCAGCTCGGCGGTGTACCAGCCGCGCGACTTCACCTCCTGCCTGAAGAATCGCCGGACCTCTTCGGTGTGTGGCGCCGACGCGCCATCCAGCAGCACGCGGCGGATATGTTCGGCGACATAAGCGGGAGATTTGCTCATAAAAGGCAGCACGAGCAATCAGCACCTGGCACAATCGAGGCAGGTTGCCGCGCGCATTTACTTGACCCGATTTTGGCCACGCGTGATCTACTAGTCGGTTCTTATCAGCCTGTCATACACCCACAGCAGAATCGCCGTCAGCACGCCCACGCCCGTAATTACCCACCACATCACTCCCGCCTGGTGCTTTACCTCGCCGAAATAGTGAAGCAGAAAACCGCCGATCGGTCCGGCGATCAGCGATCCGATACCCAGCGGCAGGAAAGCGAAGCCCATGTACGTTCCCTGCTGTCCCGAGGGCGCCAACCGCGAGATGTATTCGTAATAGCGCGGCGACTGCGTGATCTCGCCGAGCGCGACCGCGATGAGCGTGAGCACTACGCCTGTCACCGTTGGCCTCACGATCAGGATGATCCAGGCCAGCGCCGTGATCAGAGTGCCGAGAATGACGGCGGTGAAGGCGTGAATCCGCTGCGTCAGCAGATTGATCGCCACCGTGAGCGAGATCACCACCAGCGGCCCGGTCACCAGCAGCAGCTCGGTGTCGGCGCGCGCATTGATATAGTCATGGATGTAGAGCGGCAGGGTAATGAACTCCTGCCAGTACACGATCCAGTAGCCGGTGAAGATCACCAGAAACAGCATGAAGCGTGGGTTGGTGACGACTGTCCAGAAATTCCTGCCGGCCTGCGCCAGGCTCGTCGTCTCCGCCTCATCATGCCGTCGCGGTTCGCGGAAGAACAGCAGCACCGCCACAAACATCAGGAAAACGCTGAGTGCAGCCACGCGAAAAACGTTCTCCACCCGCATGCGCCGATGCACAAAGGACGCGACATAGGGGCCCGCCGCGCCGCCGATGTTCACCAGCGTGTAATAAATGGAGTAGCCGATGGAGCGGACATTTTCCTTCGAGGCGCGCGCGGTTGTGCCCACCACGCTCGGCTTGACCAGGGCGATGCCCAGCGCCGGAATGGCCAGCACAAAGGTCGCCAGCGCCAGCAGCGGAACGCTCTGGCGCACCGGCGCCAGCCACGGTGCGCTCAGCGAGCCCAGCAGGAAGTAGGCGCAGCTCAGGATCAGGTAGGCCAGCGAAAGCGCGCGGCGAAAGCCCATGCGGTCGGCCAGGGTTCCCCCGAAAACCGCAAGAAACCACACCAGCCCGCCGAAAAATCCCGTGAGCGTGCCGGCCTGCTCGATGGGGAAACGGAGCACCTCGTGCAGATATCGCGCCAGCGAAGCGAAGGCCGCGTAATAGGACAGCCGCTCAAACAGCTCGCTAAGGTTGGCCACCCAGAAGGGCCGCCCGAAGCCGGTGCGGATGTCGCGCCAGCGCTGTTCCAGACTCAAATCGTTGTCCTCATCGCTTCAGTCGCCTCTCCGTCTTCAGCTCTCCGCTTACCGGCAGGGTGTTGTGTAACTGACCTTGATAAATGAACTTAACAGTACTGACAAGCGTTTTCCCTTGCCTGCGGGCCCGACCATCTTCCCATTCCGGTTTGCCAGGTTACCTTCGTGCTCTGCAAGTCGATTTCCGCCTGCATACTCCTGTATTTTTGGCACTATCCTGCCAAGCGGGTGACGTGTCGGCCGGGGTGTCTGACCCTGCAAGGGGAAGACAACGTACCTCGTGCGTCCGGCATGGCCGCTGGCTACAGCGGAGATTCACCCTCAGATGTCAGTTGTGTCAGCGTCGGTCGGCACTGCGCAATTGGCAGCTGGCACTCGGCGCTTGGCACCCGGCACCGGGGAGTTGCCATCCGCCACCTGTCGCTTCCTGTTCGCCAGGTGCTGAGTGCTGATGCCACATGTAACTGCAGGCCGCTCAGTTACACCGCGCTGCCGCCGACCCCGCCGCTGGCAGGCGGTTCTCCCCGCTCGCCGTACTCTGCATTTGATATCTTCGTTCTATGACTCTTTCGCCCGGCATCTGCGGCGTGATCCTCGCCGCCGGCGCCTCCAGTCGCATGGGACGCGACAAGGCGCTGCTGCCCTGGCCGCCCGTCGCCGAAGGAACGCCGGCCGCCAACACCTTCCTGGGCGCCAGCATCGACCTGCTGCAGCCGTACACCGATTTGGTGATTGTCGTTGCCGGCAGGAACGCTCCGGCAATCACCCCGGTGGCCTATACCCACGGGGCATTTGTGGCGGTGAATCGTCAGCCCGAGCGGGGGCAGTTCAGCTCGCTGCACGTCGGTCTGCAGGAGGTCCTGAACCGTGGCCGCGACGCGGCTTTCGTGGCATTAATCGATCGGCCCCCGGTTTTGCCTCGCACCGTGCAGCAACTGCGCGACGCCTTCCTCTATGCCCCTCCGGGCATCTGGGCCGTGGTTCCCGAGTTCCGGCGCGGCGTCGGCCGCGAGATGATCGAAGCCTTCCTGCATGTCCCCGTTACCGCTACCGCCCGCGATGTCGAGCACCAGTACCAGCCGCACATTCAGTACCTTCCCGTTGACGATCCCCGGCTCGGTATCAACATCGACACTCCGGAAGATTATGTGCGCCTCGCCGGCACCGAGGCGATTTTTTCGGAGAAGCGGTTTTGACTTTACCGGATCTTCCTCCGTCCGCCAGCCAGTTCATCCAGTCGGTACTCGAGCTCAGGCCCTCAATTGCCGTCTTCGACTGCGATGGGACGCTATGGAGCGGCGATGCTGGAGCCGACTTCTTCTACTGGGAGATCGAGCGCGGTCTGGTAAGTCCGGAAGTGTGCGAATGGGCGCTGGCACGCTACAGGGAATACGCTGCCGGACTTGTGGATGAAGAGCGGATGTGCGGCGAGATGGTAACCATGAATCGCGGCCTGCCGCACCAGCTCCTGCAGCATTCCGCCCGGCAGTTCTTTGATGAAATCGTCAGCCCTCGTATCTTTCCCGACTTGCAGGAGCTGACCCGGCGTTTGGCGGAGCGGGGCTGCGAGCTGTGGGCCGTTTCCTCCACCAACAGTTGGCTGGTAGAGGTTGGGGCCGCGCACTTTGGCATAGCGCGTGATCATGTGATCGCCGCCTGCGTCTGCATCGAGGACGGCTGCGCCACTGACAGCCTCATCCGCGTTCCCACCGACGAGCTGAAGGCTTTCGCAGTTCGCGAACTCATCGCGAAACCCGTGGACATGGCGTTCGGCAATTCGCTTCACGATCTGGCGATGCTGGAAATGGCCAGGCATCCCTTCTGCGTGAACCCCAATTCCGACCTGCAGCCGATTGCGAGCGAGCGTCACTGGCCCATCTACTGGCCAGCGGCAACCAGATAGCCCGCGGAACTCCTGCATCGCCTGACCCAACGACCGCCCTCTCACGCTTCTGCTTTGCGACTGTACCTGCCGGACAGAAACAGAGTACACATCCAGCTACTCCGGGCAGCAGCTATGTTGCGCCTCCATCAAAAACTCCGGGAGCACACAACAGTTCTCGTCCAGAATGCGTCCATTGTGCGTACAGGTGCCGTGATCATGTTCCCGTCTCTGCTTCGCACCCGAGTTCCTGCTTCAGCCTTTGTTTTGCTTCTCGCTACTTTCCTGGCCGGGTGTGGCGGAGGCACGTCGAATATCCCCACCGGCAGCTCCGGCAATTCTGGCGGATCTGGCGGTTCCAGCAATCCCATGGTCACCGTCACTCTGAGCGCCACGCCGGGCACCATCAATGCCGGGCAGAGTTCCACGTTGTCCTGGACCTCCACCAACGCCACGTCGGCGCAAATTGACAATGGCATCGGCTCCGTCACTTTGCCGGCCGGCAGCACTACCGTGACCCCGACCCAGACCACCACTTACACCATTACCGCAACTGGAGCAGGCGGTCAGCAGGCGACAGCGCAGGCTACCGTTACCGTACAGCCGGCTTCACTCGGCAGCATCGAGCACGTCATCTTCATGCTCCAGGAAAATCGCAGCTTCGACACCTATTTCGGTATGCTCAACCCCTATCGGCAAAGCAACAACTGGAACGTTGGCGATGACGGCAATACCTACACGGTCGACGGTATCGATGACAAGCTCTCGCGCTTCGTGAACTATGACGACGAAGGTCAGCCCTTCGGCCTCTTCCGGTTCAACAGCACCTGCATTGATGACATGAGCTCCGCCTGGCTGGAAAGCTACGGCGACGTCAACCGTTACGATTTTCTTCTGAACCGTCCCATCCTGATGGATGGGTTCGTGCACACCGCGGAGGGCTTCGCCAAATCGGGTTCGGGTGACGGGGAATTTACCGATCTGGTTGGCAAGCGCGCCATGGGTTATTACGACCAGGGCTATCTAAACTACTACTACTTCATGGCTGCCCAGTTCGCGATTTCCGACCGCTGGTTCTCGCCGGTCTCCAGCAAGAGCACGCCCAACCGCATTGCCACCATGACCGGCGGAACCACCCAGGGTCTGGTGCGCGATCCCTTCGTCGACGACAGATTTACAAACACCCTCAGTATCCCCACCATCTTCCAGGAACTGGATCAGGCCGGTGTCTCCTGGAAGATCTACTACTCAATTACCGAGGGGGGCTGCACCGACAATGACGGCGACTGCGGCCAGGGCGGACACTCCAGCGACTATCCCGTCACCACTTTCTCCGACTTCTCGTATTCCAACATCTACCTGTATGGCAACCCGCAGCACCTGCCGTGCAATCCGCCAACCATCGGCTCGCTACAGGCTGTGGGCGACGCCAGCAACTCTTTCTGTATCGACATCAACCACATCGCGCCGCTGGACCACTATATGACCGATGTGGCCAATAACACCCTGCCCAGCTATGCCTTCATCGAAGCGGCTTACGGCCATGGCGACGAGCACCCAGGCTCCGGACAATCGATTCTCGAAGGGCAACAGCAGGTCGCAAGCCTCATCAACGCCCTCATGCAAAGCCCTTCATGGCAGAGTTCGGTGTTTTTCCTCAGCTACGACGAACCGGGAGGGCCGTTCGATCATGTTCCTCCGGTGCCGAACCACTCCAACGACAACACCGACAGCGGGCTGGGCACCATCCCCGACATCAGCACAATCGCCGTTAACGCTGACGGATACTACCCTTGCCTGCCGGCCGGGGGAATGCCCACCCTTCATTGTGACCTCAAGCCGACTGATCCGGGAGCCAACCCCGGCGACGCACCTGCCAGGGAAGGTTTCGCCGCCCAGCTTGGCTTCCGCGTGCCCAATCTGGTGATCTCGCCGTTTGTGCGCCGGCACTACGTCTCCCACGTGCCTATGGACCACACCGCAATCATCAGGTTCGTCGAGAACCGCTTCATCAATGGAAGCGCTCATCTGACGCAGCGCGATGCCGCGCAGCCGGACCTTCTCGACTTTTTCGACTTCACCCGCGTGCCCTGGCTCACCCCGCCAACACCCCCGGCTCCAACCACGCCGAATCCGTCCACGTGCACGCCGGACAACATGTAGCGGGATTCACGCCAGAGGTCGTTTCGGTCTATTACTGCATGCCATGCGGCCTCCCAGGCGATTTCTGGCGGTGCGCCAAAACGGAGGCCCCACAGGACGTCCGTTCGCTCCCTATGGGGCTGCGGCTCGCGTCACGGCTGCGTCGCCTTCCCCGCTGCGCCGGCCTTTGCTACCTTCGTGTAGGTGATCGTCATTGCCTTCTTCATCGAGTTGACGTCCGGGCCCATCTCCATCGTCATGACAAACGAGTTCGGCTTCCAGTCGGAGTAGGTGAAGCGGGAGGCCATCTTCTGCCCGTTCATTTCACTTTCCATGGTGCCCACCAGGTTATCGCCTTCCCACTTCGTCGTGCCGCTGGTATCGCAGCCACCCGGAGTCATGTTGTCGCACCACATGCCCCGGTAAACCTGGGCTTTCGAATCCCACCAGAACACGCCGAGGCCGTTGAAATTTTCTCCCATTGCTCCCGACGAGTGATACTTCTCCATCATCGACAGTCCGGCAGGTCCTGGGGTCAGCATGGCCGTACCCTTGCCGCTGCCGCCATTGGGCATCATGGGATTGGGATAATGCTTCTCGGTCACGGTCCAGTTGCCCGCCATCATCTTGATCAGCTTCGTCATTTCCGGTGCGGGCTTCGGCATCGGCATGGCGGGCGCCTGAGCCGATTTGGCGGCTTTGGACCCGGACGGCGCTGCCGCCTCCTGCGCGCTGAGTGTCGTCAGACACATTGCGAGCACGGCGATCAGAATTGCCCCTTTTCGAATGGTCGTCATCATCCCTCCTCAGAGTAAAATCCTGCGGCAGAAATTCTATACGAGCTTGGCCGCCGTGCCTAACCGGCATGAGTAGAATCCCCGGCGCTGGTTAGGGCCGCCGCCTCTTCTGCCCCTGCCTCCGCTGCCTAACCTGTGTTATCATTTTTGATGGTTAGAAGGAGAAAGAGAATGTCTGCGATTCAGCGAATCCTTGACCACTACGACGATGTGCTGAACGGCTCACCTTGGCACGGC
>Ga0335081_10003874_pt1 | contig 23576 bp, 10 predicted proteins | sample Lox_Sample_35_FD_206713 | JGI IMG/M metagenome (GOLD analysis project Ga0335081, IMG submission 206713) | Soil microbial communities from Loxahatchee National Wildlife Refuge, Florida, United States - Lox_Sample_3.5 | ecosystem: Environmental > Terrestrial > Soil > Wetlands | place: USA...
GCGGAGGACATTTCGGGGGTGGGCACTCTTTCGGTGGCGGACACTCGCACGGGGGCGGGCATTCCGGAGGTCACGGCGGCGGACATCGGCGGTAGCGAACGCTGATTAACATTCACGAAATCTCGGCGCTCTGGCGAAAATCCCTACTTCTGGCAAAACCGGCCAGAAGTGGGGCATCCTGGTTCATTCCTCGGAACGCTGAACTTACCCTCGGTACCCTAATTCTGGATTCTGGGCACCCTGCTTCGATCTCTTGCTGGGGTTTCTCGCCCAATTCTTTCCTTTCTAGATTTGTTTGAATCCGGTATTGTTGGGTTCCGCGAACGATGCCTGGGTACGGCTGAGCTCATTTCGTCTCCGTTTCTCGTTTCGTACGCGACGAGCAGCGCTCTAAGCTGCTTCAAGATCAAACAAAATCTGGAGAGACTCCTGATGCGAATTCATCGTTTCGTATCGCGCAGCTTCGTTCTTCTGATCGCTCCGTTGATTTCAGCGCAAACAACTTCGTTAAAACCCGCCGACACCGCACAGCTTGCGGGCTACACCGTTGCTTCGTCCAATTCGGAGCACGAGTGGGAAAAGAAATTTCGGGACGGAGTTGTGAGCGAGAACGTGAAGGAAAATATGCGGCGGCTGAGCGCTCGGCCGCATCATGTGGGCTCTCCGTATGACAAGGACAACGCTGAGTGGATTCTCGCGAAATTCAAAGAGTGGGGATTCGACGCGCACATTGAAACTTTCCAGGTATTGTTCCCGACGCCGAAGGAGCGCGTTATCGAACTAGTAGAGCCGACGCGATTCAAAGCGAAGCTGCAGGAGCCGGCCGTTCCTGGGGACCCGACGAGCGGCCAGACATCGGAGCAATTACCGACGTACAACGCTTATTCGATCGATGGAGACGTGACAGCTCCGCTGGTTTACGTCAATTACGGTACTCGCGAAGATTACGAACAGTTGGATCGTTTGGGAGTCTCGGTGAGGGGGGCGATCGTCATCGCACGGTATGGTGCGGCATGGCGCGGGATCAAGCCGAAAGTGGCGGCGGAACATGGCGCGATCGGGTGCATCATTTATTCCGATCCGCGAGACGATGGTTATTTCGAGGGAGACGATTACCCGAAGGGCGGCTGGCGTCCGAGGGAGGGAGTGCAGCGCGGCAGCGTGATGGACACGGATTATCCGGGCGATCCTTTGACGCCGGGCATTGGAGCGACGGCCGATGCGAAGCGGCTTCCGATCAAAGAAGCCAGGACGATCACGAAAATTCCTGTTCTACCTATTTCGTACGGAGATGCGTTGCCGCTGCTTTCTGCGCTCGCGGGACCAGTCGTCCCCGAGGCTTGGAGAGGCGGGTTGCCGATTACGTATCACGTTGGGCCGGGGCCAGCGAAAGTTCATCTGAAGGTTGCGTCGAACTGGGATCTGAAACCGGTGTATGACGTCATCGCCACTTTGCGCGGAGCAGAGTCCCCGGACCAATGGGTGATTCGAGGAAATCATCACGACGCGTGGGTGAATGGAGCGGACGATCCGGTGTCCGGTATGTCCGTTGTGCTCGAGGAAGCGCGCGAACTGGGAGAACTGCACAAGCAGGGATGGACGCCGAAGCGGACGATTATCTATTGCGCATGGGACGGCGAGGAGCCGGGGTTGCTGGGTTCGACCGAGTGGGTCGAGGAACATGGAAACGATCTGGCGCAACACGCGGTGGCGTACATCAATTCTGACAGCAATGGACGCGGATTCTTCCATGCTTCAGGTTCGCACGATCTGGAAAAACTCATGAATGATGTCGCTCGGGAAATTAATGATCCGGAGAAAAACATCTCTGTCTGGCAGAGAGCGCGGCTGGCACGGATTGCGAATGCGAAGACACAAGAGGAGCGCGATGAAATCCGCAAACGTTCTGAATTGCGAATTGGGGCGCTGGGGGATGGTTCTGACTATACCGCCTTCCTGGATCATGCCGGAGTGTCGGCGGTAAATATCGGCTATGGCGGAGAAAACGATGCGGACGCATACCACTCTATTTATGACGACTTCTACTGGTATGCGCATTTCATGGATACTGACTTCGTCTATGGGCGCGCGCTTGCGCAGACCGGTGGTACGACGGTGATGCGGCTGGCCGATGCCGATCTGCTTCCGTACCAATACACCGGAATGGCGGATACGATCGGAAGATATGTAAGTGAATTGGAAAAACTGCTCAAGCAAAAGCAAGAGGAAGCCAAGGAGCGCGATCTTGAATTGAAAGAAGGAGTGTTCTCGGCGGTGGCGGATCCGAGGAAGATTTCTGTGCCGCCTCCTAAAGAGGTTGTGCCACCCTACATGAATTTTGCGCCGTTGCAGAATGCTGTGGAATCGCTCAAGAAAAGTGCCGAGCGATATGAAGCGGCGGCAAGCAAGGCGCAAAGCGAAGGTGCGCCGGCGATTTCTCCGCAAACGCTGGAATCGATCAATACGAATTTGCTGCGAATCCAGCAGAGTTTCCTTTCCGAGAAAGGGCTTCCCGAACGCCCGTGGTTCAAGAATCAGGTGTACGCTCCGGGGGCCTATACCGGTTACGGAGCGAAGCCGTTGGCGGCCGTGCGTGAATATATGGACGAGAAGCAATGGACGCGGGCGGATTCACAGGTTCCGAACGTTGCTAAAACTCTGGAGGATGGGGCGGCGGCCATTAATAAGGTGGCTGAGCAGTTGGAGGCGGCAGAAGCTCCGGCCCACTAACGCTGCCTCGGCTTTGGGTATTAGCTGTTCCCCTTAAAAGCGTCTCTTTATTTACAAACGAGCGCACGGGAGGATCGCTGTGAATGGCAGCTTCGTGAATTCGTCGGCCGTCATGGTTCTGGTCGCGATCCCTAGCACCGTCACTTGGGCGCTGTTGGTATTTGGGGTCGTTTTTGCCATCGGGCTGGCAACGATTTTTCTTAGCGGCGACTGGCACAGAGCGCGAGGACCCGACAAGCTGACTCTGTTCGGGCCGGTCTTTTATGCGGCGCCGCTTGCGGCCTTCGGCACCGAACATTTCACGCTGACAGCGGTGATCGCGTCGATTATTCCAGCGTGGATTCCCTGGCACGTATTTTGGGCGTACTTCGTAGGTGCGTGCTTTATTTCGGCCGGGCTGAGCCTGGTGACGAGAATTCAATGGCGCCTGGCTGCAAGCCTGCTCGCCCTGACATTTTTCCTTTTCGTCGTGCTGATGGATCTACCGGGCTGGTTGCGAACTCCGCGAGACCGGTTTGGCTTGGCGTTCGTACTGCGGGAACTGTCTTTCGGCGCCGGCCCTTTGGCGCTTGCCGCGAGCCTCGGCGGGCCAGAGCGCGATCGCGGCACACATGTTCTTCGGACGATCGCGCGCTACTTTATTGCCGTCCCGGTGCTGTATTACAGCTTTGAGCAATTCCTGCATGCCGACCACGTCCCAGGCATACCCCTGGAACGAGTGACGCCAACGTGGATTTATGGTCACACATTCTGGACGTACTTCGCTGCCGTCATCTATTTAGTCGCAGGGATCCCATTGCTGATTGGCAAGAAAACTCGCGCCGCGGCGACATGGGTTGGATTGTCCGTGCTTTTGGTGGAGCTATTCGTCTATGCGCCGATCGGAGTGATGGACCGGGCCAGCCTCGACAATGGTTTCAATTACTGGGCGGACACGTTGATGTATTGCGGAACCGTTCTGCTGCTAGCAGGCGCGCTGCCGCGCGAAGAAAGCGGACGCAAGCTGCACTACGGTCAGAAATCGATGCGATAAACCCGCACACTCTGCGCCGGGATATCCGCTTTCAGATTCAGATTCGTTCCGGCGTGAGGGAGTTCCTGGTCCGTCATGATCTCGCGGATGCGGGAGGCCGGTTTTTCGAGCGCTCGGGAAAAGTCCACTGACGCCGCCCGATCTGTGTGATTGAAGAAGAAGACCCAACGTCCGTTCGGCGCATACATCTGACGGAGCTCCAATAGTCTTGGGGCGTGCAGATTGGGTTCCGGGAGACTTGCCCACCGCGCCAGGAGTTCAGCGAGCGGATTCATCGTCACTGGATGTTCATAATTTTCCTGCCCCGCAAAGCCGCCGAAGATGATCGTACTTCCCTTCTGATATCTGTTCTCGTAGGCAATCGGAGTTCCGTCGAGTAGCAATGCGACGGGATGCGCCGAATGACTTTCGACGTCGAAGTGTTCCTCAAAGGTCATCCCTTTGAATTGCACTACTCCCCATTTCACTTCGAACTCTTTTGTTGGAATCAGCTGTTTCTCGCGCACTCCCAGCATTTCGTCCCAACCGAAGCCGGGAACTTTGGGCTCGGCATGTCCTCGTTCATCTACCCACCCTGGACGTGCCTCGACAAACAGATGTCCACCTTGGGCGACGTAATCCTTCAGAGTTCTGGCTTCTTCGTCGGTGAGCATTAAGGGATAAGGAACGATCACCAGCTTGTATTGCTGCACGTCATCCTGGGCGAGCTCGCGAGAACTAAGCACGTCGACCGGCAGGTTCCTTTCAAAGAACATTCGGTGATATCCCGCTACGGCTTTGTGAATCGCGGTGCGGCTGCCTTCTTCGTCGTATCCGCCGAGCAATGGAACAAGCGGACTGAACACGATTGCTACTTGCGCGCGCTCCGGATGCGATTGCAGCAACAGGTCAGAATTTTGCTCGATTTTGGAGGCAATCTCACCTGCGTGGCGGCTACGATCGGTGAGCGTTCCGTCGAGGTTGATCATTCCGTATCCGCCCGACTCGTATCCGGCGTTCATGGGATAAAACGCGTAATAGTTGATGGCACGAGCTCCACGAGCCACCATGCCCCACGTCCACATCTCGAAGTCGGTAGAGGTCACAGGGGAGCCGATGATGGTGCCATGCACCCCGTATCCGGACTGAAGTTCGCCGACATAGAATCCGCGGCCGCCGGTCATATTGGCGGTGAGATCCATCGCCAAGACTTGCCGCTCGAGCGTCCAGTTGTTTTCAGGCGAGGTTAGTTTCGGATAGAAGCTGGTTCCGAAAAAATCGACGGAACTCTTCATCAGATAGTCGTCTGTGGGATCGTACGGATCGGCCAGGGTACGGATCAACGGAGAAGGATTGGGCGCGTGGCTCGTGGTGACATGATCCGGATCGATCGCTTTCACAGCCTGATTGCGCATTTGCAAATCCTCGGCCAGCTTGTAGCCGTAGTAGACACGCCAATCCATGAAATCGGTATAAGTGAGGATGGTTCCGTATCGGGGAGGCTCAACCTGGTTCCAGTCAGTAAACGTACGGTGCCAAGCCTCGTTGAGCCGGTCGAGTGTTCGATATTTCTGCTTGAGCCACTGGCGAAATCTCTCCTGGCTGCTCGGGCAATAGCAGAACATTGGCTCTGACTTATAGCCGACGCGTGCCCAGTTCAGTGCGGCCGGCTCACTCCAGAGATCCCATCCGTAAAATGCGGGCGCTGCGGCGGTGTGCCTTGCCACTTCCTGAAAGAAATCGAGAATCGCTTTTCGCACGCCTCGGTGATCGAAGCAGTATCCCGGGGCCGCTTGAGACGGTATCGGTTCGCCATCTTGCGCAGCGTATCGTCCGTCAGGATATTTTGTTCCAACCCATTCGGGAGCCGAATCGACGTAAACCTGCACAATAACTTTCAGGCCAACTTCATCGGCGAGGCGCAGTAACAGGTCGAGATTCTCTAAGTGATATTTGCCTTCTTCGGGCTCAGCAACGTTCCACTCCACCCAGGTTCGAACAGTATTGAAACCGAGCTGCTTTATCTTCAGCAGGTCTTCTTTCCAGAGTCGGGGAGAATCCGGAGTGATGGTCTCGAGCATGGGAGCGCGGGCTTTCCCGCCGCTATACCAGACGGAAACGGGGAAAAATGTTGACGCCTGCTCAGTGCCTTGTCCGAGTTCTGCGTGCGGCAACAAGATCGCGGGCTGTGGGCGCACCATTGGAACTTGGGCACCGGTCAGAGCAAGCGTACTTGCTGCAATTACCAGGACGAAAAAGGATGATAGTTTCTGTGACACGATTCGCTCGCGCATCCGGGAATTTTGAAGCAAAATTGTACGCCCGGGGGAGTGACGGAGAAATGCCTTTCCCCCGCGTCGACAACTTTTATTTCACGCGGCCTACGATGAGCGCGCTTGGTCCGGCGAGATTAATCGGGCGGACATCGCCAAAGCCGGCCTCTTTCATCCAGCGCGTGTATTCCGCTTCAGTGTAAGTTGCTCCCGCGTCGGTGGACACTAGCATGTTCAGCGCGAAGAGCGCGGCGTGCTGCGGTCCGGTCTTCTCCGGATTGAGGATGAAGTCTTGCATGACGAGGCGTCCGTTTGGCGCAAGTGCCTGCCGTGACCGGCGGAAAAGACTCAGATTCTGCTCCTCGGAAAACATGTGGCAGATAGCATTGAGCATGACAAGGTCGTGGCCGGAGCCGAGATCGGAGTGAAGCATATCGCCCGCGCGGACGGTGACCTGCCCGGAGACTCCGGCCTTCGCGACATAATCGACGGTGAGCGGCACCACTTCCGGCAGGTCGAGGATTTCGCACTTTACTTCAGGGGACGCCTTTGCAAATGCGATGGAGTAGGCTCCGGATCCACCGCCCAGGTCAAGGATGCGGTGAACACCTTCCGTCCCCAAAGCGCTGACCACTTGCGGCGCTCGGCCCTTGGCATTCCTCTGCATGGCGTTAATGAAATTGAGGATTAATTCGGAAGATCGATCACGGTCGGGCGGAACACGGGTGCCGCGCCGAACTGCGTCGGTGAGGGTGCTCCAGCGATGCCAGATATTCGCAATATGCAGCAGCCCGTTACGATGATCGTCTTTCGACTCTTGAACAAAATAGCGAGCCGTTTCCGCGGTGTTCTGGTACTCATCGGCACTCTTCGAAAGCAATCCCAGGGAGACCAACGCGTTCAGCAGCTTTGCGGTCGCACGGGCGTTTGCATTTATTCTCGCCGCAACTTGTTCCACCGTGGCGCCTTGTCCGACTGAGGTAAAAATATCGAGTTCGAGCGCGGTAAGGATGCAACGGCTTGGCATGTATCCGCGGATCATCTGCTCCAGCCGGTCGGGCAACGTGCCGGCCTTCTCACGCACAGCCATCGCAGCACGGAACCTTTGCTCATGCTCGACCGCCATCGCTTTCATGGCGGGAGGATCGTTCCAAACAAGACGTCCGACGGACTTGCCGCCGCCAAGGTGGGTGGCCACGATTTCGGGCACATCTGAAACCTGCACACGCCGATACCACACGCCTTCCGGATAAACCACCATGACGGGGCCTTCATCACAAAGCCCTAGACAACCGCAGGTGGTCAGATGCACAGTGCCGTCCAGACCGCGAGCCTGAATCTCCTCATCGAGGCGATCGAGAACTGCGAATGACCCTCCGGACGAGCAGGAAGGCACGCCGTCCGGCTTCTGCTGCGTACATACAAAGAGGTGAAAACGAAAGGGTTCCATGACAGTTTCAATCGTAACGGAGCTTGCGATTGTGGCACGTGATTTGAATCACTTCGTCATGGAAGAGTCGGGAACGTAATGCGAGGCGGCTGTGCATCGAATCTTCAGTGCTTGCAATGAAGGCACTTGTCATCTCGAACATGGCCACGCAAGCGAAAATATTAATGTGCAATAATTCTGCCCAACAATTCCCTGCCTCATAACGGAATAAAGTCTCTTCATTTGCGATAGCCGAGGCGAGGCCCGCATGGAGTTTCGATCGAGATATGAAGAATAGAGCACTTCATTTTGTACTCGTCATTGGTATCGTGAGCTTTTTCGCCGACTTCGCCTATGAAGGTGCCCGAAGCATCACCGGCCCCTATCTGGCAATTCTGGGAGCCAGCGCAACATTAGTCGGAGTCATTGCCGGGTTGGGCGAGCTTTTGGGATACGGGTTGCGGCTGGTTTCCGGCCCCCTCAGTGAGCGCACGGGAAAGTTCTGGCCGATCACCCTCGTCGGCTACTTCGTGCAAATGAGCGCCGTACCACTCCTGGCGCTAGCACCAAATTGGCAGATTGCGGGATTGCTTATCGTCACGGAGAGAGTTGGCAAAGCGATTCGCAACCCTCCGCGCGATGTGATGCTTTCCCATGCCGCCAAACACATGGGCTATGGATGGGGATTCGGCCTGCATGAGGCGCTCGATCAAGCCGGAGCATTATGCGGCCCCTTGGTGGTTGCAGCCGTACTGGCATCTCGCGGGAATTACCGCGTTGCCTTTGCGGCCCTGCTGATTCCGACCCTCATAACCCTTGCGCTGATCATCGTTGCCCGAATCGTTTATCCGCGACCAGAGGATCTGGAGGTTTCGACGCACTCGATTGAAAGCGGCGGTCTACCGCGGAGATTCTGGATTTACCTGGTTGGCGCTTCACTTGTTGCCGCCGGCTTCGCCGATTTTGCGCTGATTGCGTATCACTTCCAGAAATCTGCCGCCGTGCCGGCGATTTGGGTGCCCATCCTTTATTCGATCGCCATGGCGGTGAGCGGAGCAGGATCTCTGGTCTTCGGCCGGATGTTCGACCGCTTTGGAATGTGGGTGCTGATTCCGGCAACGGTCATTTCAGCGGCCTCGGCTCCCCTGCTATTTCTTGGCGGCTTTCGCCTTGCTCTGGCCGGAGCCGCTCTTTGGGGACTCGGGATGGGGGTTCACGAATCGATTATTCCTGCCGCCGTTGCGACAATGGTTCCTCAACAGCGACGGCCGTCTGCGTACGGCATCTTCACCGCAGCCTATGGGATTTTTTGGTTCGTGGGAAGCGTGGTCATCGGCAGGCTTTACGAGGTCTCGATGGTTGCGCTGATCGCCTTTTCAATGGCCACGCAACTGATCGCGATCCCGTTATTCATCGCGGTTCGTGAGAAGCGACAAAACGTGAGTTAATGCCGCGGAAATCCTCGTGCGGTTCGCCAACCCATCCCCAAAAACGTTTTGCACTCCGGAGAGTTATTTTTGGAGAGCTGTGTCGCTTCACTAGCCGTAGGATAGAAGGTTTGGCAATCTGGTTTCCTTCGGGGAGTGACTCATGGTTCGCTGCTCGGGCTTGGCTTTCCTCAGCCGTCTCGGCGTAGTCGTTGTAATCTCAATCGCATCAGTTGCCGGCGACAGCAGCAGCGACTCTCAAATTTTGCTGCGGCAAAACTGGTTCATCCAACCGTCGACAGATGTCCGGTCCGACGGAGCAGCGATTTCTCAACCTGGTTTTTCAACGCAAGGCTGGTATCCGGCCACTCTTCCGTCCACGGTGCTGAGCGCACTCGTTGAGGACCAGGTGTATCCCGATCCTTACGTCGGGATGAATCTGCGTTCCATTCCCGGTACGACGTATCCGATTTTCGAAGATTTCTCGAACATCCAGATGCCGCCGTCGAGTCCGTTTCGCCATCCGTGGTGGTATCGCACTGAATTCAAGCTTCCCGCGGAATACAAAGGTAAGACGATCTGGCTCGGATTCGACGGCATCAACTACCGGGCAAACGTCTGGATGAATGGAGTGCAGGTTGCAAATTCCGAGCGGCTTGCGGGAATGTGGAGGCTATTTCGATTCGATGTGAGCAAGGCTGCTAAGCCGGGAGAGGAGAATTCTTTAGCGATTGAGGTCTTCCCTCCTCAACCTCGCGACCTTGCCATCACGCTCGTTGATTGGGCTCCTATGCCGCCCGACAAGGAAATGGGGATCTGGCGCGACGTGCGGATTACGGCTACGGGTCCTGTAGAGTTACGTTATCCCGCCGTTATCTCAAAACTGAATCTGCCTGCGACAGATCAGGCCGGGCTAACCGTTCGTGCAGAGCTCACCAACTCCGCGGAACATGCGGTCGACGCTGTGGTGAAGGGGCGCATCGAAGATCGCGTGTTCGAGCAGTCGGTTCATTTGCAGCCAGGAGGAACGTCAGTTGTTCGTTTTACGCCTGAGACATTTGCACAACTCAATTTGCAGAATCCTCGCCTGTGGTGGCCGGCGCAGGTCGGGAAACAGGAACTCTATCCACTCGATTTGTCGGTCGAAGTCGATGGGCAACTTTCTGATTCCGCGCATATCCGCTTTGGAATTCGGCAGATTACCTCCAAGAGCGACGAGAAAGGGCACCGGGTATTTCAGATCAATGGCAAGAACATCCTCATTCGAGGAGCGGGTTATAGCTTCGACCTGATGCTGCGTTCCTCGCCGGAGCGGCAGCAAGCCGAACTGAATTATGTGCGCGACTTGAACCTGAACGCGGTGCGCATGGAAGGCAAGATCGAGAACGATCACTTCTTCGATCTGGCGGATCAGATGGGAATCATAGTGCTGCCCGGCTGGTGTTGCTGCGACCAGTGGGAGAATTGGCCGAAATGGGATCACGAGGATGAACAGATTGCGGGAGAGTCATTGCGCGACCAAATTCGTCGACTGGAGCGTCATCCTTCGGTGATCGCATGGTTTTATGGAAGTGATTTCGCTCCTCCGCCGAGAGTGGAACAATTGTATTTGCAGATCATGCGCCAGGAAGAGTGGCCGAATCCTGCGATATCTTCGGCTGGGGCGCGGACTACGACGGTCGGTTCGAGCGGAGTCAAGATGACCGGCCCGTACGAGTATGTTGCGCCTTCCTTCTGGTACGTCGACAAACGCCACGGTGGTGCGTTTGGCTTCAATACGGAGACGAGTCCCGGTCCGGCAATTCCGCCGATCGAGAGCCTGCGGCGCATGTTGCCCACTGATCATCTGTGGCCCATCGATTCCGTCTGGGAATATCATGCCGGAGGAATGTCGCGCACGCTCAATGTCTTCACTGAGGCGCTCAACAAGCGATATGGCCAGTCGAACTCCGCTGAAGAATACTCCATGAAGGCGCAGGTGCAAGCGTACGAAGCACACCGCGCCATGATGGAGGCCTATGGCCGCAACAAGTACACGTCCACGGGAATCATCCAATGGATGCTCAACAACGCCTGGCCGAGCATGATCTGGCATTTGTACGACTGGTATTTGCGTCCTGGTGGATCGTATTTCGGCGTGAAGAAAGCGTGCGAACCGTTGCACGTGCAGTATTCGTATGATGATCACTCGATCGTGGTGGTGAACTCGTATTATCAGACGTTCCCGGATCTGAAGGTTTCGGCCAAGGTGTACAACATCGACATGAGCGAGAAGTTTTCGAAAGAAGCTCAGGTTAGCGTTGGCCCGGACAGCAGCACTCGCGTGTTCACTTTGCCGGCGATTTCCGGCTTGAGCACGACTTATTTCGTTCGCCTAACGCTCGAGTCCGGCGGGAAAGTGGCGAGCGAGAATTTCTATTGGCTCTCCACACATGCAGAGACGCTGGACTGGGCGCGAGAAGAAGAAGACACGAGCGGACAGTACGATATTTCGACCTGGACGCCAAGCAAAGAGTTCGCCGATTACACGGCGCTGAATTCCCTGCCGAGAGTCAATCTCGACACGACGGCGCAAACCACGAACGATGGTGACAAGACTTCAACCACGGTCACAATTCACAATCCGACGTCTACCCTGGCGTTCGCGGTGCGCCTAAAGGTGGATCGATCGTCGAGCCATCGCGTCAGCCGCGAAGGCATGGAGGATTCGGAGATCTTGCCTGTTCTTTGGCAGGACAACTATTTTCCGTTATTGCCAGGTGAAACGCGGGAAATCACCGCAACGTATTCTGACGATGGGAAGAAGAATCATGGCGCTCCATTCGTGGAAGTTGAAGGATGGAATGTCAATCATGCGATCGCCAAAGCACAGCCGTAAATAAAACCCTTAAGAGGGCCGTATGGACTCACGACCGACTCCCGAGCTACATCGCGACGACCTCAACAACGTTTTAAAGGTATTGGCCGACTCTCCGTCAATCGACCGCGAGTACGTCGCTCCCGTTGAAGAATTTCAGTCTCGTGTTCGCCGCCTCAATCAGGCACTCGAGAAGCATGGCCATACGGTGGGACTAGTTTTCTCTGACGAACACTACGCGGGAGACGTCCCCTATCTTGGCGGCAACACAAACATTTCGATCGAGCAGGTCGCCGGTGTCGTTGGGCCAGACGGTTTTCATGTAGTTGCGGGTCTTGAGGGCGGGTATGTGGCTGAACAATTGGCAGACAGGGCGGGCGCGAAAGTCCACAAGGTTGAATTGTTGCAGCTTGCGGACGAGAAGTATCCGATTCGAGCGGAGCGATTGGAAGATGTAATTCGAGCGGCAGCCGGAAAGGAAGTCGATCACATTGCCTTGCTCACGCCGCGACAAGTGATCCCCGCCGGATTGGTCGAACACCTGGAAGGTATTTACGGCGAAGACGGCGTGGTCGATGCGCAGGAACTCTACTATCGCGTGAAATACGAGAAGAGCGAGATCGAGATGCGCCTGATTGCCGATGCCTGTGTAATCGCTGACGCCATGATGGGAGCCATGCTCGCCGTGCTTCGTCCCGGACGCCTCGAAACGGAAGTAGCTGCCTGGGGGGCATGGGTCGGCCGCATGCTTGGTTCTGAGCGTGACGGATTCCAGATCATGGTTGGAGCGAATACGGCTAATCGCACGCTGATCGGCCCGGCACTGAATCGCCGCATCAATCAAGGTGACTGGGTTCATCTGGGAGTTGCCCCGAAGCGTGACGGCCTGACGGCCTGTCTTCGCCGGTCAGTGATCGCGGTTGACTCACCGCAGAAGGTCAGCGCGGATCAAAAGTATTGGTTCAATCTCGTTGAGAATGGCTACAAGGTTGGAGAGCACTGGTATCGCGAGGTGGCGGCCAAGAATCTTCCGGCGCGGCTTCAGGAACAATCGTTGGTGGACTTCTTTGCGGGAAATTCCGAGGAGATCTCACGGCGAATCGGAAGAAAGATTGATTTGGCACAGCAAAAGCCGTATACGGGCACGCACAATTCCGGCTATACCGAATGTCAGGAGTTCTTCGGCGCGATCACTCTCGATAGCCATGAGCCACTTGGAAATCGGATCGTCACGATGCTGGACGTCGCGCTTCGTGGAATCGGAGACCGATGGAATGATGTGGTCATTCCGGGCTTTGACTTCTGCGTTGTTGAGAACACCCTCGGGAAGTATGGAACTCGCGTCGAGACGCTGACCAAGTTTCCGATTCACGCGCAGGAACTTGTCGGCGCAGCATGACGTTTTTAGCTCGTCTTCGCTCCACAGTCATTCAACTCCGAATGCCTGGGAGAACTTGAAGACATTACGGTAATCATAGGAGAAGACTCGCGGATCGAGCATCGCGCTATGCATGGATGCGATGCTGTTTGTCCTCTCCGGAGGAGTAGAAGCTCTGGCGGATCGGTCGTCGTGTTGAAGTTACAGGCGTGTCTCAAGAAAGGCGCCCCCTCTCTGCGTCGAAGCTGTGCGGAAATCGCAGATCAATCCGTCCGGTTGCGGACAGCGATGACCGCAATCGGACGTGTTCTACCTCACATCCTATTGTTCTAGCTATTGAAAACAGTAGGTTTGTTCGTAAGTTTGCGTTGGCGTTCAGAGTGCTTGCTTTGTCAGACGGAGATCCTTCTGGAGCGGTATTCTCGACGGGAGTGCCCCATGAACCTTCGCCAAAATCTGCTGTACGCTTTGCGCCAGTCTCGCAAGAATCCGGGATTTACCCTCATCGCCGTCATAACCCTCGCTCTGGGCATCGGCGCGAATACAGCTATCTTCAGCAACGTGAACGCATTGCTGCTTCGCCCGTTTGATCTTCCGGATCTGAATCGAGTCGTTGCCGTCTGGGAAACCGTACCAAAAGAAAACATCACTCAGGCGAAGGCAGCTCCAGCGAACTTTCGGGATTGGCGAGAACAGAGCCACTCCTTCGATGAGTTGGCGGCAGTCCAAGGATGGGATGCCAATCTCACCGGCGAAGGCGTAGCCGAGCGCGCGGAAGGATATCGTGTTACGTCGGATTTCTTTTCTTTGCTCGGCGTTCCGCCGATGCTCGGACGCAGTATCGGCGAAGGAGATTTTCAGCAGGGTGCAGCACCCGTTGTCGTCCTGAGCCAAAGATTCTGGCAGAAGCACCTGGGAGGCGACGCAACGATTGTTGGCAAAAACCTCCTTCTGAATGGCGAGAAATTTACCGTCGTCGGAGTCGCGAAGCAAGAAGTTGATTTCCCCGCCGGCGCTGATGTGTGGGCTCCGCTCGATTTGAGTTCACTGGACCGAACTGACCGCCAGAATCACTATCTGATAACCCTCGGGCGAATCAAGCGCGATGCATCTGTAGCAAGCGCGAACGCCGATCTGCAAACGATCGCCAACCGCTTGGGTGTGCAATTTCCAAATACGAATGCCGGCCACAGTGTTCGTGTGGTTCGGCTCGCAGAGGACGCTACGAACGGCACCCGTCAATTCGTGCTTGTTCTGATGGGCGCGGCCATTTTCGTGCTCATGCTCGCCTGCGTGAACGTCGCGAATCTCCAGTTAGCTCGTGGCGCCACGCGTCAGAAAGAACTCGCAGTGCGCATCGGACTGGGTGCGAGCCGGTGGCAATTGATTTCGCAACTTCTCGTGGAAAGTACACTGTTATCCCTGGCGGGGGCGGCAGCCGGAGTTCTGCTCTCGAATTGGGGAATGGGGCTGCTTCGACGTGACATCCCGCCTTTCATCCTGGAGCACGTTCCGGGCCTAAAAAATGTCCACACGGATTTCACGGTGCTGGCATTCACTGCCGGAGTGGCTTTTGTCAGCGGAATCTTATCCGGCCTCGCTCCCGCAGTTCGCTTCTCACGATCGGAGGTTGGCGACACGCTCAAGGAAAATGCGCGCGGCACCATTGCGAGCTCATCTGCCAGCACATTGCGAGCCGTCCTGGTTACTTCCGAAGTCGCACTTGCGCTGGTCCTGCTCGTGGGGGCTGGCTTGATGCTGAAGGGTTTCCGCAACCTGCTGACGATTAACATGGGTTTCGACCGCACTCACGTATTGACGTTGCATGTTTCCTTGCCTGAGGCGAAATACCACAGCTCTGCCGAGATCCTTGGTTACTACAATCGTGCTCAGCAAAGCCTACAGGCGCTTCCTGGTGTCCGCTCTGCTGCTGTTGTATTCAGTCTGCCATCGACCTGGTCTTGGACCTGGGCAGAGTATCGCGGAGAGGGAATGGCTCCGGCGGCGCCGGGAGAGATGCGGTACACGATTCAGCAGATAGTGACGCCTGATTTCTTTTCGGTCCTGCAGATTCCGTTGCTTCAGGGACGCCCCATGTCTAGCCGGGATACGCGCGATTCGGTTCCGGTGGCTGTCATCAGTGAGAGCATGGCTCGGCAAGTTTGGCCCCACGACAATCCGATTGGCAAATACCTTCAACTTGGTCCTGCGGAAAAACGCGAACCGGAGCGGCGGATCGTGGGAGTGGTGGCAGACATTCGCACGAATGTGTTCGATAAGAATCTGAATCCAACCACGTATGTGCCGCTCGAACAGATGCCGACATTGTCTTCCGCGTTCGTAGTGCGAACTTCGGGAGATCCCCTCGATGTGGCCGCGCCGGCAGCAGCACAATTGCGGTCCGTAGAAGCGGATGCACCCGCGTATGATGTGCGCACTCTTGAGCAAGCTATTTCAGATAACGCCAGCGGTGTGGAATCGTCCGCGCGCATGATGCTCATCTTCGGCATCGTCGCTCTCACCTTGGCAGCTGCCGGGATTTTTGCGGTGATGGCGTACTCGGTAAGTCAGCGCACGCACGAGATCGGGCTGCGTATGGCACTAGGCGCGCAGCGCATCAGTGTTCTGAAACTCGTTATGACTTCCGCGATCAAGATGGCGGCAATCGGTTTGGCGATCGGGCTCTGCATCTCAGCACTACTGGCGCGCGCTCTCTCTAGCGCGCTCTTTGGCGTGGTCCAGTTCGATCCGCCAACTTTTGCGTTGCTGACAGTTCTTCTGGCGACTGTGTCCGCCGTGGCTGCTTTCATTCCTGCGCGCTGGGCCACAAGGGTGGATCCGATGAAGGCACTTCACCATGAGTAAGCAAGGAAGACTGGTCTAATACAAGGGCTTCGAGAATTCCCATTGGCAAATCCGTTGATACGTCGTTGATACCCTTAGCGCAATACGGTCTTCGGACGAATGGCTTCCGCCGGGACAATCCCTTTTCCTTCGAGAACCGAGTAGAACTGATCGCCCGTCAAATTCTTGAGAATGTCCACAGCTCCGGACGGCCAGTGGATTTCAACTGAATCGATCTTTGTGGCCGCTCCTAGTCCGAAGTGAACTCGCAAATCATGTTGGGAGAGATAGCTGCCCCCGCTGTGAATCTGTGCTGTCTGAGTCATGCCGCCTGCGACGACTTTGAGGCGCGCACCGATCGCGAGGCGATTCGTTTTAATACCCGCCAACTCAAAGCTCACCCAATGATTTCCAGCGATACCATGATTGCGCAGAATCATCGGCTTGCCGTCGAGATCCTCAATGACGATGTCCATCTGGCCGTCATTGAACAGGTCTCCAACGGCGACTCCGCGCGAAACTCGCTTTTCCAATAGCGCAGGCCCGGCTTGTGAACTGGCATCGCAGAAGGTTCCATCTTTCTGGTTCAGCTGTAGCAGCTTCGGCTCAGGATAGCCAGCCGTAGCAGGCAAACTCGCGGCTTGAGGATACACGTGACCCGTGACTGCGAACAGATCGAGCCAGCCGTCGTTATCAATGTCGATGAAAGCATTCCCCCACTTCACGAAGGACATGGACGGGAGTGCTTCCCCTGACTTATAGGACACATCATCGAAATTCCAGTCCCCGTTGTTGCGGTACAGTGTGTTGTATTCGTCGGCGAAGTTGGTAATGAATATCGATGGATAGCCGTTGTGCAAGTAATCGCCGATGGCGAGTCCCATACAGGCTTGCTCGGCGCCGTCCTGACTAACCGCCGTTCCGGACTCCAGGCCGATCTCAGTGAACTTGCCATTGCCCTCGTTCTTGTAGAGAAAATTCGGCGTGGCATCGTTGTTGACAAATATGTCCTGCTTGCCAGTGTCGTTGAAATCGACCCACGTAACGCCCAATCCGTAGTAACCGTTTGGATCGTCAACCCCGGCGCTCTTCGACACGTCCGTGAAAGTCCCATCGCCGTTGTTATGAAATAGCGAGTCGCCATCTCCCGGCAAGCCGCGGGGACCGCATTGCACATCGATGCCACGATATTTGCAGGTGGGGATACCGCCAAAGCCAGGCAGTTTGTCGAGATTAAAACCGACGTAGTTCGTCACCATCAAATCGACAAAGCCATCGCTGTCGTAGTCGCCAAAGGCCGCGCCCATCGAATTGCGGCCGTCAGCCACACCCGCTTTGGCCGTGACATCGGTAAATGTACCATCGCCGTTGTTGCGATAGAGGACGTTTCCACCCAGGCAAGTGATGTAGAGATCGGGCCAGCCGTCGTTGTTGTAGTCACCCACTGCGCCGCCGTTGGCAAATGCGCAGGGCGTAGCAATGCCCGCCTTGTCGGTTACGTCCGTGAACGTTCCATCGTGATTGTTGTGGTAAAGAGCACTGCGCGCCCGCTGATGTTTCTTCATCATGTCAACCGTCGGCGCGTTAGTGAGATAAATGTCGGGCCAGCCGTCGCGATCGTAATCGATTAGCAGGACGCCGCCGCTCATCGACTCAACGATGTATCTCTTCTCTGTCGAGGAGACATGCTGAAAATGAATTCCGGCCTTCTCCGTCACATCTTCCAGCTGTGGCGTCGGGCGGCCTTTGCAGACAACACTCTTGGCTCCAGCAGGAGGTGGAGGAGCCACATCATGTCCACCCTGTGCCCAGACCGTTTCGCTGAACAGAGAGACGAAAAGAAGTAACAGGCAGCGCTTGGGGATTGGAGTCATCAATTTACTCAGCCGGAATTCGGCGTGCCTATTCTTTCGCCGCTGACCCCATGGGAGAAGATACGTTGACGTTACGATTCTTCGCCTTCATGTCGCGGTAGACCTTCAACTCTCGATCAGCTTCCTGTTTCCGTCCCACAGCTCGATAAGCGGATTGCAACTGATAATGAACGGCGTCAAGTTTCGGATTCAACCGCGCCGCCGCTTCGAGATATCTTATCGCTTCCTCTTTCTTGCCTTCTTCGAGAAGCTCTCTGCCCAATTCATAATTTGCCTGAGCGTGATCGGGGTCGCGGGCGAGAACACTTCGCAACAACGCAACAGCCTCGCCGTTGTGGGAAAGTTGCAGAAGAGCAAATGCCAGATCGTACTGGGCGTCGTTGTTGTCTGGATCCAACTGCAATTCCGATCTGAACTCTGGAACAGCATCGGCAGGATGATCCGAACGAATCAGCGCCATCCCGGCGATGAAGTAGGCTTGAGCCAGCTTCGGATCCAATTGCAACGCCTTGTGACAGCTCACCACGGAACGCGGATAGTTGCCCATTTGCGACCACGCCTGCGCGATCAGCACGACCGTTTCCGCGGGCAGCGGCTGCTTTTCAAGCTTGTCCAACAAAGCTGTGGCCTGAAGGAATTGCGTGGTTTTTATTAAGGAGTCCGCCCATGCATAAGCGAGCTCCGGTTCCTGCAACGCGGAATCACCCAACGGTGTGAATACCCGAGCCGCCTCGGCGAAATTGTGGGTTGAATATAGGGCTGTGCCTAGCAGGGATCGAACTACTTGATCATGTGGATCCCCTGCGAGAACTGGGCGCAAAGCGCGCACCGCTTCGGGATAGTTGGAAAGCCGGACCGCTGCCATTCCGATGTTTCGCATCAGACCGGGCGTGTCGGCATGCCATTGTTCCGCTTCGTGGAAGTGCGCGAGCGCCAACTCGAATTTCTCCTGCCGCGCTTCCGCCGTTCCAAGATCGTTTAGCGCACTCGACAAAATCTTGCTGAGTTCGCTTTCCTCCGCTGTTGTCGAGTGGCGCGGCTGGCCTATTGTCGTGGTGGGAATCCATGAATCAAACTGGGCCGCGGGATCTAGGTCGATCAGTCGCGAGCGTGCCCGTTGCGCCGTGGGATCCAGTCTAGACGCGTCCTTAATTTCACGTTCGGCGTCAGCGGAATAACCCGCCAGCCGATAAGCGTCTGAAAAAAGCAAGTGAAGACCCGCTCGATCTTTGCTGCCTCGAGCCAAATCCCGGAATATCTTCCTGGCTTCGTCATACTCTTTCATCTGCAGCAAGCAACTCCCCAGCAAATAAGAGGCGTTGGCATTTGCCTGGAGCGCCAGCGACTGTTGCAGAGCATTCGCAGCATGGCTGTAATCTTTCTTTGCCAACAAAATCTTGCCGTCGAGATGCCAGGCTCGCGCATTGTTCGGGCTGACGAGGATGGTGTTTGCTATTTCCGAAAAAGAATCGCCGATCCGGCCGGCTGCCAAATAGGCAGCCGACAAGTCGACGTGCGTGTCAGGAGAATCCTCAAAATCTATGGATCGACGATAGGTTTCAATCGCGTCCGGCGCGGCTCCGTCAATCAATTTAAGGCGGGCGATTTGCCGCAGCGCCGACGCGATCACTTGGCGGCTGGCATCGCCAATCGCAACTGGATCATTCGACTTCTTGGCTGCGTCGAGCTTCTCCTGGCGCGCTCGCAGTTCCATCATGATGGAAGTCGGCTGACTTACGGGCGTGTGGTGTTGGGCATGAATCTCTGATCCCCGCTCGGGCGTCGGCGTGCTAGCCCAACCTGAGGAGATCGCGAGCGCAATCAGGAAGAAGGAAAGCAGGACGGACTCTCGTGGACGGCAGAGTAAGAACCGAATGCTCGGGAAAAAAGTATACTGCAACACCGAATCTATGCACCTCGAAACAGCACCGGCAGGACTTGTCTCGCGTTCAAGCCCTGCCGGTTCCAGGTAACGGAAAGCAATGCGGCTAGAAAGTAATCTTCAAACCGTATTGGAATTCACGCGCTCTGTTGAGGATCGAGGTAGCATGCAGGTCGCTACCCGCGGTCTGCGTTGTGATTACGTTGTTCGTGGAAGTGCAGGGCTGGTACTTTCCAGTCCCATCCGGTGCTCCGCAGTTCACGCTGCCGATTGGATTGCCAGCTCCACCCTGTGTTCCAGCGGTGAAGTTTGCATGGTTCAAGAAATTGAACGCATCCAAGCGGAATTCCAGCGATACGCGTTCACCGACTTTCCACGCCTTGTTGAGCGAGAAATCGTCGTTGACGTAACCGGGACCATGGCAGAAACCCGTTGGTTCTGTCGGAAGGTCTCCGATTGCATGTCCAACGACAGTGAAGGCTGCCGCGTTGTAGACGTAGTTGGAGTGTGACCCGCTGTTGCAACTGACACCTGGCACGATGTCAGGTCGCCGGTTGGAACCGGGAGCCCAGGATGGGCCAGCATTTCCAGTGCCGTATAGCGAGTTAAGCTTCCCGGCATTCGGGTCGAGCGGATTCGCCAAGTTAGTTTTGTTCTCACTTAGGCCTGGCGTGAAGATAGTCGTCGACGGCCCAGACTGGGCGGTCAGGATAGTTGACAATTGCCAGCCACCCGCGACTTCCCGTAGTGCGGTGTTTGAGTGCCGCAATTCCGGCAAAGGCACGATTACGTTGGCGACGAAGATTTGCGGCCGGTTGATTTCGGTGTTGCCTTTGTCCAGACTCGGGTCAGTCATCGTGGTTAGAGTCTGGTAATTGGGCGTGCCATTCGATTCATCCTGCGGCACATCACCGATGGAGTGCGAGTAAGTATAGGCGAAGTTGACCAATGCCCTGCTGACCCTGGCTTTGAACAGAGCTTGCAGAGAGTTATAGTGCGCGTCACCATAGTGTCCCCACCACGGCAGGAAGCCATAGTTGAAATAAGGACGCAGGCTGTTGCAGTTGGAAGTGAAAGAACAATCCACCCAACTGTTCAGTGGAACCTCGTTGATGTCGGAGGTCGTCTGCTGATGTACCGACCTATTTCCGACATACGCGAGCTGCAGGCTCGTTTCCCTTGCGAAGCTGTGCTCCACGGCCAAATTCCACTGCAGGGTGTATGGAGTTCTCGCAGCTCTGTCGAATCCTCCATCGGGCGAAGTCGCCGCCATTGAACCTAAGTCGCTGGCAGTGAACGATGGCCCATCGAGCGCACGCGGAACCGAACTGGCCGTTAGAGCGAACGGAGCATTGCTGGTCAAGGTGTAGATGGCGGTCCGGTCTCGTTGGTAGAACTGCCCAAAGCCGGCTCGGATAGCGGTTTTTCCATTTCCGAACAGGTCATAGGCCAGGCCCAGACGAGGCGCGAACTGATGATAATTCTGGTCTTGGAGGTACTTGTTCGGTCCGGGGACTCCGGCGCTGAAATTGACGCCGAAAGTGCTGCTTGCAGCGGCGCACGGATTCTTTCCCGGGACGACCCACAGCCCGTTGCAGGCATCCCCTGCATTGTTGGTCGCTTCGGTTGCGCTCCACAAGTTCGGTTGGAAGTTCGTCTCCAAACCGTTCGCCTGGTATGGCGAGGTAAGGATCGAATAACGAACTCCGAAGTCGAAGGTCAGTTTGCGGTTCACCTTCCACGAATCGCCAACATAGAGCTCGTAGTCGCGCCAGTGCACATCGTTGAGGATGTCGGTCGAGACTTCGCTCAGGCCGTTAAAGACGTTCCCGGCAATGAAGGCGTTTGCCAGCGGAACACCCGTAGCAGTTCCCGTTGCCACGTTGCTGTCAATCGGGTTCGCGCCTAAGCGTTCCGAACTTCCGCCGCCGTTGTATTCGTACTTCTCGTTAAAACCAAGGAATACACCGGCCTTGATCGTGTGTGAACCATGAATCCACGTCAGATCGTCTCGGCCGCTGTAGAGATTTTCTCCATTATCCCAAGGAGCGATCATTTGTGGAGTTCCACCGTTAGCTCCGAGATTGATCGTCGGCACGCCCATCTTGTGCGACTTCAGATTCTCCGGAAATAGCGTTGGAAAATCTGCGGTGAGCGTTGCGGTCAGCCCGGGATCTGTGCCACCCGGGGTAATGAGGATACGGTTATTCGAGTACGCGAATGCCGCATCGTTCACGAAATGAGCCCCGATCGTGGAGGTCAACTTACCAACCAGAGATTTGGAAGGTTGGGCCCAGTTGCTTTGCAACTGCGGGAATGCATCGTCGCCCCAGTACCCCAGGTTCGGGGCTGGGTTCGACCAGCTATCCTGCGTGTACTTGAACGTGATCACGTGGTTCTGAGTCAGGTAGTAATCGCCACGTGCATTCTCCTCTCGCCAGAACACAGCCGAGCTCAGATTCGCTTTCCAGTTGTTGCAACTAGCGCTATTTCCTGCAGCGGAGGTCGCTCCGATCGGAGTCAGGTCGCAGGTTTGGTTGGGTAGCGGGAAGAACCCCATCATGTCCGTCATCCCCTTCATGGGGCTGGCGATGATGTTGGAACCTGGAGCCGTTGTTACGGCATCCGGAATCCCGATGGTCGTGGACCCCGGTGCCAGGAAACTTTGAACGAAGTCACCGCAGGTGAGACCGCCACTGAAATCGCCGCCGCGTTCCGCTGCGTTCGGGACACAACCTTGACGGAAGACGCTGCGAATTTCGCGATTCCACTCCTCGTTCCAGAAGAAGAAGAGTTTGTCCTTCTTGACTGGTCCTCCAATGTGATAGCCCCAGTCGTTGTGACGGAGAATGGGCTTATCCTCGTTGGGGCTGCCGTAAATACTGCCGGTGACCGGGTTGACCGTATTCTTAAGCCGGTCCGCCACCGCAGTCTGAGCGGAGAAGAAATCGTACGCATCCAGCTTGTCATTGCGGCCGCTGTAGAAAACGCCGCCATGCCACTGGTTGGTCCCGCTCTTTGTGACAATGTTGACGACTGCGCCTCCCGCCTGCCCATATTCGGGACCGTAGGAATTGCGCACCATTTTGAATTCGGCAATCGAGTCGAGCGACGGGTAAATGAGAATGGTTCGGTTGGAACCAATGTCATTGTTATTGACCCCATCGACCAAGAACAGATTGTCTTTGATCGAGTTTCCGTTGACGGCAAAATCCACGCCGCCGGCGAGCCCTTTGCCGACCATATTGAAGCTGTTCGCCGGAGAAACTCCCGGGACTAACTGAGTCAGTTCGACAAAGTTGCGCGAGTTGAGAGGCAGACTACGAACCTGCTGGCCTTCCACAACTTCGCCCAAAGAGGCATTCTCTGTTTGGACTTGAATCGTATTGGCCTCGACCGTGACGGTTTCGCTCGTGTTTCCCAGTTGCAACTGGGCGTCGACTTTGGCCAAGCTCGATACGTGCAATTCGACTTTATCGGCAACAAATTCTTTGAAACTGGCCTGCTTGACTGCCACCTTATACACGCCCGGCGGCAAGTCAGGAGCGGTATATTCTCCCGAAGTATTGGTGGTCGTCACCCGCACCAGCCCAGTCTCAGTATTAGTAATCGTGACGGTGGCTCCCACGACTGTAGCCCCCGATGGATCCATCACACTGCCGCTGATCGTGCCAGTGGCTTGTTGCCCATAAACCGGGACGATCAGCGAAAGAACTATGAATACGGTGAATAGAAATAGGAAACTGCGTTTCATTTTTTCTTCACTCCGAAGAAAGGCGCCAACCGTCTTACCGCGGCGGAGGTGCGTGAGTTGTTGCGTGAACCAATGCGCGCTCATCTGTTGCGATTGAGCGCCGTACATTGCGAGTT
>Ga0335081_10003875_pt1 | contig 23576 bp, 21 predicted proteins | sample Lox_Sample_35_FD_206713 | JGI IMG/M metagenome (GOLD analysis project Ga0335081, IMG submission 206713) | Soil microbial communities from Loxahatchee National Wildlife Refuge, Florida, United States - Lox_Sample_3.5 | ecosystem: Environmental > Terrestrial > Soil > Wetlands | place: USA...
GTCCCCACCGCGTGGTCGGCCTTGGCCAGGATGCGGCGCAGCGCGTCACCCGGTTCTGGCTCGGCCCGCAGCGCGGACGCGAGCGCGCTGACCAGCTCGGGCAGTTCCACCTCGTCCAGCACGAGCTGCATCAGCTGGTGGTGCTGCTGCTCGGCCCATTCCAGCACGGCCCGCCCGCGGCGCAACTCCTCGTTGGCCAGGGACAGCTCGCGGATGACCTCCTGCTGCTCGGCCCGCAGGCGCGCCGTCTCCAGGGCCACCGCGGCCTGCCCGCCGAGCAGTTCGATGAGCTCGAGCTCCGGCCCGCTGAACTGCCGCGCGGTGACCGAATAGGCGACGATGACCCCGGCCAGGTCGCCGGAGCCGCGCAGCGGCGAGACGAGCAGGGCCCGGTAGCCCTGGGTGGGCGCCAGGTGCCGCAGCCTGCCGTAGGAGCGGGCTTCGCGCACGTCGGGGACGACGATCGTGCGCCCCTCCCGGAACGCGCGGGCGGCCGGCGTGTCGAGGTCGGGACCGGGCGGCCGGATGCGCAGCCCCTGGTCGTCGCGGACCTGGGCCAGGTAATCCGGCGTGAGGCCGCTGCAGCCCGCGATCTGGAGGTGCTCCCGTTCCCCGTCGGCCAGCATCACCGCGCAGAACTCGAAGCCGATCAGCTCACAGGCCTGCTCCGCCACCCGGTTCAGGACCTTCGCAAGCGGCTCGGCGGCGTTGACCGAGCGGACGATCTCGCTTACGGCGGACATCCACGACCGCAGTGAGGCCGGCACCTCCGGCACGCCCATACCGTCCCATCCTGCTCAGCGCGGAGCGGCCTGGCAAGAGCCCGCCCGGGCCCCTTGACGAATCTTATGAACACTCTTTTAATTCTTCTATGGGGCGCGTCGCGGGCGTCACCGCCGCCGAGACCCGGGAGCGTCTGCTTCGCGCGGCCGCCGACGTGTTCGCCGAACGCGGCTACGACGGCACCCGGGTGGCCGACATCGCGGCGGCCGCGGGGGTGAGCAACGGCGCGCTGTACGCGCACTTCGCCTCGAAGGCGGACCTGCTCACCGACGCGCTGCGGACGCACGGGCGGAACCTGCTCGCCGAGATGTTCGCCGCCGACCCCGGGCGGCCGGTCGTGGAAGCCCTGCTGTTCACCGGCCGCCAGCTGGCGCGCCGCCGGGACACCCGCGGCTACCTCATCGTCGAGGCGCTGGTGGCGGCCCGGCGGGACGAGAACGTGGCCGGGCCGATGCGGGAGTACATCGCCGAACGGGCCGGGTGGCTCGCCGGCCTCATGCGGCTTGCCCAGGCCGGCGGGGAGCTCGACCCGGCGCTGTCACCGGACGCGCTGGCCCACTTCTGCCTGCTGCTGGCCATGGGCAGCGCGCTGGTCACGCCGGACCTGCACGCGATCGGCGAGGAGGCGTGGGCCGCGCTGCTGGCCCGGGTGGCGAGCGCCCTCACCAGCACCGATACCACGGCACAGTCCACAGCACAGGCGGGAGCACCGCAGTGAAGGTGCAGATCGATCCGGAACGTTGCCAGGGGCACGGCCGCTGCTACGACCTCGCCCCCGAGCTGTTCGGTGACGACGAAGAAGGCTACGGCCAGGTCCTCGGCGACGGCGTGGTACCGCCGGGCCACGACGATGCGGCCCGCCGGGCCGTGGCCAACTGCCCCGAGCGCGCGATCGAGGTGACCTGACATGACCGCCGACGACCGCTTCAGCTACCAGCCGCCGGACTCCGACGAGGAGTACGGCGTCCGCAGCGAGATCATCACCGGGCCGGTCTCCGACTGGGCCACCGACTTCTCTCATCTGGAGCCGGAGTGGTCCGCCGACCCCTATCCGATCCAGGACGACCTGCGCGGGCGCTGCCCGATCGCGCGCACCGAGCGGTTCGGCGGCGGGTGGCTGCCGGTCCGTTACGAGGACGTCGCGGCGATCGCCTACGACACCGAGCGCTTCTCCTCGCGGTCGATCATCATGGGCAACTTCCGGCCGCCCCGCGACGTGGCCCCGGTCGGCGGCTCGCCGCCGATCTCCTCCGACCCGCCGTTCCACCAGCACGCGCGCAAGCTGCTGCTCGGGGCCTTCACGAAGACCGCGATCAGCCGGCAGGAGCCGGCCACCCGGGCGTTCTGCCACGAGCTCATCGACAAGCTCGAGGGGCGGGACGTGGTCGACGCGGCCGCCGAGTACGCGCAGCACATCCCGATGCGGGTGATCGCCGACATGCTCGGCTTCCCGCCGGCGGACGGGCCGCAGTTCCGTGAGTTCGTCGAGGACCTGCTCGAGGGCATCAACCTGCCGCCCGAGGACCGCATCGTGCGGATGGAGCAGCTGTTCAACTACCTGCTCGAGCAGGTCCGCGACCATCTGGACCACCCGCGCGACGACATCACCAGCTATCTCCTCGGCGCCGAGATCTTCGGCCAGAAGCTGACGGCGGACCACGTCACCGGCGCGATGGCCCTGCTGCTGATCGCCGGCATCGACACCACCTGGAGCGCGATCGGGTCGTCGCTGTGGCACCTGGCCCGCACCCCGGCCGACCGCGAGCGGCTGGTGGCCGAGCCCGGGCTGCTGCCGACGGCGATGGAGGAATTCCTCCGCGCCTACGCGCCGGTCACCATGGCCCGGCTGGTCAAGGAGGACATGCACTGGCACGGCGTGGACATGAAGGCCGACGACTGGATCCTGCTGTCGTTCCCGGCGGCTAACCGTGACCCGGCGCAGTTCGACCGGGCCGGCGAGGTTGTCATCGACCGCCAGGTGAACCGGCATGCCGCCTTCGGTCTCGGCATCCACCGCTGCCTGGGCTCGCACCTGGCCCGGATGGAGCTGCGGGTCGCGCTGGAGGTCTGGCTGAAGCGGATACCGGAGTTCAGCCTGTCCGATCCGGCCGCGGTGACCTGGTCCGCGGGCCAGATCCGCGGCCCGCGCGCGCTCCCGCTCCGGCTGGCCTAAGCTCCCCTGGTCAGCCGCGAGGTGGCGTGCGTTCCTGCCAGCTGCGGTAACAGCGGACCCGCCGAAACAACATCGATGGTCCATCGATGCTGCCCGGGCGGCATCAATGTCCCATTGATGCCGTTTCCGGGCGTGCGCTGGCGCTGATCCGGGGCCATCAGCTGAGGCTGGCAGGGCTGGCGGGGCGCATGGGACGGATGGTCCCTCCGCTTCCTTGCTAAATTCCTCCTTGTCAAATAGGAATTCGTGGCGAGGAGGTTCCTGACGTGGGCCAGCCCGCCTATCCGGCCGACCGCGCTCCCGCGTTCAACCTGACCGGCGGGCCGTCCGGCGCCACTGCGGCCACCCTGGCCGCGCTCGGCCAGCCGATCCTACCCGCTGGGCCCGGTCATCGCGGTCACGGCCCTCGGCCGGGCGCTGCGCGCCCTCGGCGCGAAGGCGGACATCGGCGCCGCCGTGGAGGCAGCCACCGCGGCGCTCGACGCCTAGGACAGGAAATTGCGGCCGTCCGGCTAGCGTCGGCCGCCCGCGTCGCGCCGTGCGAAGATCGATAGGACTGCGCTCGGCGGACGTGGCGAAGGGAGCGCTGTGCGGTACCAGATCGTGGCCGAGGCCTACCGTGACCTGGAGCAGGTCTCCAGCCGGCTGGCACTGACCGAACGGCTGGCCGGGCTGCTGGCGCAGACCCCGGCGGAGCTGCTGCCGGTGGTCTGCTACCTGTGCCAGGGGCTGATCGCTCCGGAGTTCGCCGGGGTGGACCTGGGCCTGGCCGAGAAGCTGGCCATCCGCGCGGTCGCCACCGCCACCGGCACCGCCGCCGGGCAGGTGACCGCCCGGGTGCGGGAGACCGGCGACCTGGGCCAGGCCGCCGAGCAGATGCTGACGCGGCCCACTCCCGGGCCCGTTCCCGGGGACGGCCGGACGGCCGGGCTGACCGTTGTCACGGTGGTGAACACGCTGCGGCAGATCGCCGCGGCCGAAGGACCGGGGTCGCAGGGCCGCAAGCTGGAGCTGCTGGCCGGGCTGCTCGGCCGGGCCACCCCGCTGGAGGCCCGCTACCTGCTGCGCCTGGTCACCAAGGGCCTGCGGCTCGGCATCGGCACCCCGACCATCCTGGACGCGCTGGCGCAGGTCTACGCGGGCGGCAAGGCGGCCCGGCCGGTGCTGGAACGCGGCTACAACATCTGCTGCGATCTCGGCAAGGTCGCCGCCACCCTGCTGAGCGGCGGGCTGGCCGCGGTGGAGCAGCTGCAGGTCCAGCCGGGGAACCCGGTCCGGGTCATGCTGGCCCAGCGGCTCGCCGACGCGGCGGAGATCCTGGCCAAGCTGGACGGGCGGTGCGCGGCCGAGTACAAGTACGACGGTGTCCGGGTCCAGGCGCACCGCACCGCCGACGGGACGATCGAGCTGTTCACCCGGAGGCTGGAGGAGATCTCCGCCCAGTTCCCCGACGTCGTCGAACTGCTGGCGACGGGACTGAAGCCCGGCGTGGCGATCCTCGAGGGCGAGGTCGTCGCCTACGACGCGGCCGCGGGCGAACTGCGACCGTTCGGCGAGGTCATGCTCCGGCGGCGTAAGTACGGCATCGACCAGGCCGTTCGGGATGTTCCCGTGGGCCTGTTCTGCTTCGAGCTGTTGTACGCCGACGGCGAGGACCTGACCCGGTTGCCCTACCCGCAGCGGCGCGCCCGGCTGGGGGAGGCGATCACACCGGCGGCCCGGTTGCGGCTCACCACGGCGGCCGATGCCGACGCCCCGGCGACGCTGGAGGCCCTGTTCCAGCAGGCCATCACCGACGGGTGTGAAGGGCTGATGTGCAAGTCGACCGGGCTCGACTCTTTTTACCGGGCCGGCGCCCGCGGCTGGCAGTGGATCAAGCTCAAGCGGGACTACCGTACCGAGCTGTCCGACACCGTGGACCTGGTCGTCGTCGGCGCGTTCGCCGGGCGCGGCCGCCGGGCCGGCGTCTACGGCGCGGTGCTGCTGGCCGCCTACGACGCCGACGCCGACGTGTTCCGCGCGGTGACCAAGTGCGGCAGCGGGTTCTCCGACGCCGACCTGGCCGGGCTGCCCGGCCGGCTGGCCCCGCTGCTCAGCCCGGGCAAGCCCGCCCGGGTCGACGCCCGCGCCGAGCCCGACGTCTGGTTCGAGCCCGGGCTGGTGATCGAGGTCCTCAGCGCCGAGCTCACCCTGTCCCCCAACTACACCGCCGCCTGGGGGCAGATCGAGCCGGACTCCGGGCTGGCCATGCGCTTCCCCCGGTTCACCGGGCGCTGGCGCGACGACAAGGCCCCCGAGGACGCCACCACCACCCGCGAGCTCGTCGAGCTGTTCCTCACCGCCCGGCGGACCCCGGCGGGCGGCGCTACCTGACCTCGACGGTTACGCCGGCCAGCGTCCCGGCGGCGAGCGTCCCGGCGACCAGGCCGGCCTCGGCGGCCGTGGCCCGCAGCGGCACGTGCAGTTCGGCACCGGGCACGGCCTGGTCCTGGGCGCCGAGGACGTCGGTGTACTGCCGGTCGGTCGAGACCACGTGCAGGTACACCTTGGTGCCCTCGCCGATGAGATGCAGGGCGTACCGGTCCACCATCTCGTCCACGGTGATCTGGCCGGGAGCGGTCGGCCCGGCCGCGGTCGCCGAGCCGTAGGTCAGCAGCGTGTGCCGGAAGGCCGGCGCCAGGATGCGGGTGCACGTGCCCGCGCTCCCCATGGCCATGCCGATGACCGGAGTGGTGGCGTCCCGCAGCAGTTCGAGCACGGGAAGCACGTCCGCGGCCGCGTGCGCGGTGCCGACGAGCTTCACCACGGCGCAGCGGTCGCGGAGATCACCGTACGGGCCGAGCAGATCGGCGGGCATCCGGCCGAACCAGTGCCGGGACGCGATGACCTGCGTCGGCGAGCCGTCCCAGCCGGACACGTCGTCCAGGCGGCCGGCTTCCACGTCGATATAGGCGCAGCCGTGGTCATAAGCGGAGCGCAGGATGGCCAGTCGTTCAGTTTCCGGACCGGTGAACCCGCCGTGCTCGCGCTCCGGCCGGCAGGTCAGGATGAGCGGGACCGGGGAACCCGCCACCAGCCTGCCGATGTCGAAGGTCCGCATCAGGTCGAGGCGGATCTCGGCCAGGCCGATCCGGGAGGCCAGGCGTTCGAGGTCCCGCAGGGCGTCATCGGCGTCCTGGGGGGCCAGCGAGGCCGCGACGCGGTTCATCGGCGGTCCTTTCGGCAGCCGGGTGAGCCCGGCGAGCACGTCCAGGGCGATCGCGTCCGGCCGCCGCCCGTTGGTGTCCACGGTGAGCACGGAAAGGTCCTCGTACACCGGCAGCCGCCGCCTGTACACCTCATCGAGGCCGGGCCGGTGCAGCATCGGCCGGAACTCGTCGCTCTTGACCCGCGCCATGGCCTCGTCGTAGCTGACACGCAGGTAGACGACCCGCGCGTTGCGCAGCACGGCCCGGCTCCGCGGGTCCTCGACGGCGCCGCCGCCCAGCGCGACCACGGCTTCGGGCCCGCGGACGAGCCCGGCCACCGTGACGTGCTCGAGCTGGCGGAAGTGGGGTTCGCCCTCGGTCGCGAAGATGTCCCGGATGTCACGGCCGAGGCGCTGCTCGATCAGCACGTCGCTGTCCACGAAGGGCCGCCCGAGCCGCTCGGCAACGATGTGCCCCACCGTGGTCTTGCCGGCCCCCATGAAGCCGACGAGCACCACCACCATGACCGCTCGTTCCCTCCTCGCCCGCCGCGACCCTAAGGATGCTACCGCCGCGTCCCGCGCACCCGGTGAGATGCGGCGCCTCCGGCGGCCGCGGGCGCGGCGCGGCGCGGCGGATCGAGCATGTCCCGAAGATGGCGCCGAACGTGTGCCGGCATCCCGCAGACGATAGCTCGGGAGGCCTACGTCGAGCGCCGCCCCCGCCGTCAACCGAGAGGATCTCTACAGCCACTCCTCAACTTTTTTTGATCGGCGCCTGAGAGGGTTGTGCCGCCGCAGCCGCGTCGTGCCCTGGCCCCTGGAGGTGCCGAGGTGTCCTTGCCATCCGCGCTGCCCCTGCCGCTGTCCGCGGGCGGGGATCCAGCGCCGGGCCCGCACCGCCCGTGGTGGGAGTTCTGGCGGTCCCCGGCGGGCCAGCCGCCGTGGGCGCGCCCGGCACTGCTGGGGATCGCTGCGGTCGCCGCGCTGCTGTACGCGCGGAACATCACCCGGGCCGGGCTGTCCCCGTTCTACTCGGTCGCGGTCAAGAGCATGTCGGTGAGCTGGAAGGCGTTCTTCTACGGGGCGTTCGACCCCAAGGCGACGATCACCATCGACAAGCTCGCCGGGTCGTTCCTGCCGCAGGCCCTGTCCGCACGCGTCTTCGGCTTCCATCCCTGGTCGCTGGCGCTGCCACAGGTGACCGAGGGCGTCGTCTCGGTCCTGGTGATGTACCGCGTGGTGCGCCGGTGGGCCGGGCCGGTCCCTGAGCCGGGCCGGCTGGCTGCTGCCGATCGCGATCGCGATGGAACTCGTCTGGGCTGCCTACCTGTGGTCCGGCTACGGCAGCTTCCTGCCCTGGGCGCTGCCGATCGCGATCGCGGCGGGCGCGGCCGCCATCGTCGTCATGGCGGCGATCCGGCTGCCCGTGCTGGCCCGGCGGGCGCGCGGCGTGCTGGCCGGGGCCGGGACTGTCGCGGGGGTGGCCGGGGTCGTCGGGGTGGCGGCCATGCTGGCCGCGCCGACGGCGTGGTCCGCGTCGGTGCTCGACGTCCGGTACGCGGGCAGCTCCCTGGACGCCAGCGCCGGGCCGGCCGGGGGGTTCGGCCCGGGGGGCGGGGGCGGGCCCAGGGCGACCGGGTTGCGGCCTGGCGGCCTGGCCGCCGGGCGCGGGGACTTCCCGGGCCGGGGCGAGCGGAGCCCGGGCCCAGCTGGCCGGTCCCGGCGGCCGAGGCGGAGGCATCTTCGGCAGCACCACCCTGACCAGCGGCCAGCAGCAGCTCTACCGCTACGTCAGCGCGCACCGCGACGGCGCTGGTTACCTGCTCGCGGTTCAGTCCTGGTCGGATGCTTCGGCGTACATCCTGGCGACCGGCCAGGAGGTCCTGCCGATGGGCGGCTTCAGCGGCTCGGTGCCCGAACCGACCCTGGCCCGGGTCCGGCAGCTCGTGGCCACCGGCCAGCTGAGGTTCTTCCTGCTCGGCGCGGGCGGCGCCGGGCCGGGCGGGAGGGGGAGCGCCGCGGCCCAGCTCGCGAGCTGGGTGGAATCCTCCTGCGCCGCGGTTCCCGGCCAGGATTACGGAGCCACGTCGAGCACCGGTGACTCAGGGACGCTGTACGAATGCGGCGCGGGTGCGTGACCCGTCACGCGGGCGGCCTGCTCACCTTCGTCGGCGCGCCGGATCGGGCAAGATGGTGCCCCTGCCGGTGATCGCATCACTGCTGCGGCGTAATCCGGAGGGAACAATCCGCACGTTCCCGGGGAAGACTAGAAGACTAGGAGAGGGGAAGGAAGGAGGCCGGGTGGACACGACCGGGACGGCCACAGGCCGGGAAAGCGCCACCCGTGAGGTGGCGGCGCGCATGGCCGCGGCCGCGGCGGCCTGGCTGAACGCGCTCGATCCCGCCCAGCGCGCGGCGGCCGCCGGCGATGCGCCCAGCGCGGACGCCGGGTCCGACGCCGAGCGCAGGCGCTGGTTCTACACGCCCACGGACCACGGCGGCCTGCCGCTGGGCGCCCAGCGACCGCACCAGCAGCAACTGGCCCACCGGCTCGTCGCCGCCGGCCTTTCCGACGCCGGGTACGTCACCGTGGCCACCATCATCGGCCTGGACAACGTGCTCGACCAGGTCGAGGGCTGGAGCATGGACTGGGGCCGCGAACGGGGCCGCGACCCCGGCCTGTACTACCTGCGGGTGTTCGGTGAGCCCGGCGGCGCGACGCCATGGGGCTGGCGCTTCGGCGGCCACCACGTCTCGCTGAACAACCTGGTGGTGGACGGCGCGGTCACCTCGATGACCCCGTGCTTCTTCGGCGCCGACCCGGCGGTCTCGCCGCTGCTCGGTCCCGCGCCGCTGCGCCCGCTGGGCGGGGCCGAGGACCTGGCCCGCGAGCTGGTCCGCTCGCTCGATCCCGGGCAGGCCGCCCGCGCGATCCTGCTCGACCGGGCGCCGTCGGACATCGTGGGCGGCAACCGGTCGCAGCTGGCGGAAGGCAACCAGATGATCCACCTGCGCGACATCTGGCGCGGGCATTTCGCCGAGCCGCGGCTCGACGAGCTGCTGACCCGGTTGGGCGACGGCGCCGAGCGGGCCTCCGGCTACGACGCCGCCGACCACCGGCGGCTCGCGCTGACCGGCGACCCGAAGGGCCTGCCCGCCGCCGACCTCGACGCCGGGCAGCGCGACCTGCTGCGCGCGCTGCTGGCCACCTACCTGGGCCGGGTTCCTGACGGCCTGTCGCCGCGGGCGGACTACGAGGCGGAGGCCGCGCTGGACGCGGTCCACCTGGCCTGGGCCGGCCCCACCGGCGTGGCCCAGCCGCACTACTACCGGCTGCAGGGCCCGCGGCTGCTCATCGAGTACGACAACACCCAGCGCCACGCGAACCACGCCCATTCGGTGTGGCGCGACCCGGCGGGCGACTTCGGCTACGACGTCCTCGGGGCACACCTGGCGGCCTTCCACCCGGGCTGAGACGGGCCACGCCGCGGGGTGTCAGGCCGGGTCGGTGAACCGGGGCGGGCGCTTCCCGAACTCCGCGGCGACCGCCTCGACCTGGTTCGGGCTGCCGATGAGGGCGCCGATCTCCTTCTGCTCCGCGGCGAACCCGGTCTCCAGGTCCACCCGGCCCGCCACGTCGAGCAGCCGCTTCGCCGCCCGGATGGCGTCCGGGCTGCGGCCGGCGATCGAGCGGGCCAGCTCGAGGGCGGCGTGACGCGGATCGGGATCGGCCCGGGTGGCCAGGCCCAGCACCACGGCCTCCTCGCCGCGCACCACGCGCCCAGAGAAGGTCAGCTCCTTGGCCACGTCCCGGCCGACGAGCTCGGGGAGCAGCTGGGTGCCGGTCATGTCGGGCACCAGGCCCCACTTGATCTCCAGGACCGACAGCCTCGCGTCCGGCGCGACGATGCGGATGTCGGCGCCGAGCGCGATCTGCAGGCCGCCGCCTAGGGCGTTCCCGGTCACGGCCGCGATGACCGGGACCGGGATCTCGGTCCAGACGTACGCGGCGCGCTGGCCGGCCGCCCGGGCCGGCCCGTGGCCCGGGGGCAGCTCGACCTGCAGGCTGAGCCGCTCGCCGCCGCGCATCGCCTGGAACGAGCCGAAGTCCAGGCCCGCGCAGAAATCAGGTCCCTCGCCTGACAGCACGACCGCGCGCAGGCCGGGTTCCGACTTGAGCTGCTCGCCCGCCGTGACCAGCCCGGCGAACATCGCCGGGTCCAGGGCATTACGCTTCTCCGGCCGGTTCAGGCGGACGTCCGCGACCCCGCCGGCGATCGTCACCGTGACCCGCTGTTCGGTCATCACGCTCCCTAGTCGAAGTCCTGCTCCCGAGTCTTACCCACCGCCGCGGCCAGCGGCACCTGGTCGTCACCTAGACTCGCGGTGGTCAGAACGGAGTCGTCCAGCGTGCCCAGGGTTGACCGGCGGGAAATCGCCGCCATCTTCGCGGGCGGCGCGCTCGGCACGCTGGCGCGCGCCGCGCTGGCCGAGGCCTTCCCGCATCCCGCGACGGCGTGGCCGTGGCCCACGTTCGGCGTCAATATCGTGGCCGCGTTCGCCCTGGGTTACTTCGTCACCCGGCTCACCGAGCGCCTGCCGCTGTCAAGCTACCGGCGGCCGCTGCTCGGCACCGGCCTGTGCGGCGGCCTGTCCACGTTCTCGACGATGCAGGTGGAGATCCTCAAGATGCTCGACGCCGGCGCCTGGGCACTGGCGGCCGGCTATACCGCCGCCAGCGTCGCGGTCGGCTACGCGGCCATTCACCTGGCCACCGCCATGGTCAGGCGCGTCCGGGTGCGGTCATGAACCTGCTGCTCTGGACGTGCGTGGTGCTGATCGGCGGCGCGGGCTCCGTGGTCCGTTTCCTGGCCGACGGCGTGGTGGGCTCCGCGGGCGGCCGTGACTTCCCGCTCGGCACGCTGGCCGTCAACGTATCCGGTGCGGTGATCCTCGGCCTGATCACCGGGCTGGCCCTCGGTCATGACCAGGCGCTGCTGGCCGGGACCGCCGCGGTGGGCTCCTACACGACGTTCTCGACATGGATGCTCGAGACCCAGCGGCTGACCGAGGAACGCCAGCACCGCAAGGCGGCGGTCAAAGTGATCGTCAGCCTGGCGCTCGGCATCGCCGCCGCCGCGCTGGGCCGGCTGATCGGAGCGCGGCTATGATCGCCGACTGCCTGAAGCTGACCAGCTACTTCGGCGAACGCCAGCGCAGCGGGGGTGCCTTCGTCGCGGATGCCCTTATCGAGCTCTACGGGCGGCAGGAGATCGCGGCCAGCGTCCTGCTGCGCGGCACCGAGGGGTTGGGCCTCAAGCACCACCTGCGTACCGACCGGTCCCTGAGCCTGTCCGAGGACCTGCCGCTGATCGCGATCGCGGTCGACACCCGTCCCCGCATCGAGGCGATACTCGGCCAGGCCACCGAGCTCAACCCCACCGGTCTCGTCACCTTGGAGCGGGCCCGGCTGCTGACCGACGTCACCGCCCCGCTGTCGCTGCCCGATGACCTGCGGGAGGCCGCCAAATTGACCGTCTACCTGGGCCGCCAGGAACGGGCCGGGCGCGGACCCGCCTTCATCGCGGTCTGCGACCTGCTGTACCGCCACGGCATCGACGGCGCCACCGCCCTGCTCGGCGTCGACGGCACCGCGCACGGCCGCCGCGAGCGGGCCGCGTTCTTCAGCCGCAACGCCGAGGTCCCGATGATGGTCATCGCCGTCGGCGCGGGCGAGAAGATCGCCCGGGTCCTGCCGGAACTGGGCGCGCTGCTGCGGCAGCCGCTGCTCACCCTGGAGCGGGTCCGCGTCTGCAAGCGGGACGGGCAGCGGCTGGCCACTCCCGACGCCCTGCCCGGCACCGACGAGCACGGCATGGCCGTGTGGCAGAAGCTCATGATCTACACCTCCGAGGCGACCCAGCACCACGGCCAGCCGATCCACCGGGCCATCGTGCGCCGGCTGCGTTCGGCCGGCATCAGCGGCGCCACCACGCAGCGAGGCATCTGGGGCTTTCACGGCGACCACGCCCCGCACGGCGACCGCCTGCTGCAACTGGGCCGCCACGTGCCCGCCGTCACCATCGTCATCGACACGCCCGAGCGCATGCCCGCCGCGTTTTCCGTCATCGACGAGTTCACGTCCGAACGCGGGCTCGTCACCAGCGAGACCGTCCCGGCCACGCGGGCCAGCAGCGGCGACCGCCAGCGCGGCGGGACCAGGCTCGCCAGCCATCACCTGCGCGGCCGGCGATCTACCGGTATCCGGCCAGCCGAGGGCGGACGCCGGCCACCACGAGAGCGGCGATGAGCACAGCGGCCGCGGCCGGGATGACCGGGAGCGACGCCGTTATCTGTGTTCCGGCTCCGGCGCGGCTCGAGGTGCTGATCGTCCCGCCAGCGAGGGCGCGGCCGGCCGGCGCAGCCGGGCAGCGGCTCTACCAGCTAGCTGGAAGGCCGGAAGTAAAGCTGGCCGTGATGTCCGGCCGGGGGGCGGCGCGCGACCCTGTTTCATGGCTCTGGCCGGCCGGAGTGACACGAGCCGGCCAGGGCAAGCCACGTCCGGTAACACGAGGCAGGAAGCAGGCATGGAGCGTACCGACTGGCTGGACGGCGGCTTTGACCCGGTCGACGCCAGGTTCCTCATGGTCACGGCGATCACCCACCACCGGTTCAGCTCGCCGATCTGGGGTGAGGACGAGGTCCGCAAGCTTCACGCCGAACTGGGCGAGATCGACCTGCTGGCGGGCCGCGCCTTCGCCGACCATGACGTGGCCGGGCGCCGGTAGGGCTAGCCCAACCCCCGCACTAGGGCTAGCCGGTGCGGGAATATGGGTGCTTTCCCCGAGGGAATATGGGTGCTTGCCCTGAAGACAGAGCCAGCGGGCAGGTGGGATGGTCAGTACATCCGACACGAAGGTGTCGATCGCCGCGGCGCTGGCGACGGGGGCCGCGACGCCACCCGGATCAGCCCGCCGTGCTGGAGGAAATCATGTGCCAGCATCAGCCCCGGTGCCCAGGCGCGTCGGCGCCGGATCGCACCGCCGCATGCGTGGTGGCCGCCCACCCCGAACAAGGCTGGAGCCTGCTCTGCAACGGCGTCGTGCTCTTCGACGACGCCGGGGTCCTGGTGCTGGAGGCCCCGGCCGCGAGGGGCGCCCCGGCGTCCGCGCTGGCCAGGGCGGCGTGAGCGGCAGATGGTATTTCCGGAGGCCGGGTGATGCATTGTGAGCGCTAACATTTGGTCTGGCGACAACGTCAGGGACCACGCCATTGACAACAGGGCGTACGTACGCGAGCGGCTGGAGAAACGCCAGCCCGAGTTCGCGGCCGCCCTGCGCAGGGCCGAACGGCAGGTCGATCAGGAGCGGTCATACGGCACGGCTCGTCCATGTGACCGGAGGTGCACCATGAACACGACATGGCTTTATCACCAGGATGGCTCGGTATGCGTCGATGGCTGGTCGTGCCAGGAACAGGACCACACCAGCGTCCCGCCGCGGTGCGGCGCCTCGGCGGCTGACGAGCCGCCCGGCTGCGAGCTCCCGAAGGGCCATCCGGGACCGCACCTGCACCTGGCGAGCGGGGAGCGCCGACCTGCCGGAAACGCCGCCGCGGCGGCACGGCCACCCGCCACTCCGCGGCCGGCCCTGGCGTCCTGAGCCGCCCGCGTGACGAGATCGAGGTAGGCGCCTGCCTGCTGGCGGCCGATAATCGTAAGGGTGACCGAGGCCGGTATCCGCGTCGCGCTGGCGGACGATGACGTCCTCCTCCATGAGGGCCTGGCGAGCCTGCTCGAGCGCTCCGGCTTCGTGGTGACCGGGCAATGCGGTGACGCGGCGCAGCTCGTCGCGCTGGTCAGGGAGCAGGAGCCCGAGCTCGCCATCGTGGACATCCGGATGCCGCCTGACCATGCCACCGAGGGTCTCGACGCGGCCCGCGTCATCCGGGCCGAGTTCCCCGACATCGCCATCCTGGTCCTGTCCGCGCACGTCGAAGTCGAGCACGCGATGGACCTGCTGACCAGCGGGGAGCGCAGCGGCTACCTGCTGAAGAGCCGGGTCACCGACGTGGACGACTTCGTCGAGACGCTGAAACGGCTCGTGCGCGGCGGCTCGGTCGTGGATCCGGCCCTGGTCCAGGAACTCGTCGCGGCCCGCCGCGTCGATGATCCGCTCGACGTGCTCTCCCCGCGGGAACGCGAGGTGCTCTCGCTCATGGCCGAGGGCCTGTGGCAGCCGGGATGATGCCACCACATTGCGGGTAGCCGGAATAGTCCGGTGGCGCCGCCCCGCCGCTGGCAAGCCCCCGCCGGGGGCATGCTGACGCCGGAGGAACGCTGACGCGCCTGCGCGCCAGAATGGTGCGGTGAGCTTCAGCCAGTATGAGCCCTACGGGCCCGTCGTGGACACGACGATGCGGATCGCGACCTGGAACGTCTGGGGACGATTCGGCCACTGGCGCGAGCGGCAGGCCGGAATCGAGGAAACCCTGGCGGCGGCGGCACCGGACGTCGTCTGCCTGGTGGAGTCCTGGTCCGATCCGCAGGCGAACCAGCCCGGGCTGGTCGCCAGACGGCTCGGCTACGAGCACAGCGTGTTCGCCGGCGACTGGCCGGAGGAGGACTGGACCTCCGGGATCGGCCTGGTGTCGCGCTGGCCGGTTACCTGGCACGAGCACCAGGCGCTGGCGGGGGAGGACGGATCCGGTGTCGGTTCGGTGCTGTCGGCGCTGGTGGAGGGTGACCGCGGCCCCCTCCAGCTGTTCGTGGTGATCCTGGACTACCCGCTGCATGCGAGCGCGGTGCGGCAAGCCCAGGTGCGCCAGCTCGCGGGGTTCATCTCCGAACGGACCCGGCGCCGGCACCTCACCGTGGTATGCGGTGATTTCAACGCGGGGCCGGACGCGGACGAACTCCGCATGCTCACCGGGCGGACCGCGCCGGCGGAGCCCGGCCTGGTCTTCTACGATGCCTGGGAGATCGCGGGCGACGGGACACCAGGCCACACCTGGTCCAACCGGAATCCCCTCGCCGCCGTGGCGATGTATCCGGACCGGCGGATGGATTACGTGCTCTCGGCCTGGCCCCGCCGCGGCGGAGTGGGCCACCCGGTCCGGTGTCAGCGGCTCGGCGTCCGGCCCGCCGACCAGCCGCAGCTCTCCGACCACTACGGGGTCCTCGCCGACCTGCGCTACTGACCGGCTTCGCTCACCCACGCGCATATCGGCCGCCGAATGTATCAGCTCCCCCGGCGGCGCCTCTGCGCTATTGGAGCCCCGGCGGGCGGACCTGGCGCGGCGGCGCTCCGCGCCAGCTAAGCGGCCGGCGGCGCGGAAGGCCTCGAGCGCCTCGCCGGGCGTCTCGTAGTAGGCGCCGACGGCCGCGCTGATGCCGTAACGGTCGAGCTGCTCCCGCACCGGTCCGAGCACGTAGCTGAGGATCAGCCGCACCTGCCGCTGCCGCAGGTACTCGGCGACCTTGGCCAAGACGAGGGACGCGGTGTAGTCGACGTCCTCGATGGCCGCGCAGTCCAGGACCAGCCAGCGCAGCGGTCCGCCGTGGCCGGCCAGGGCGGCGACGTCCTCCATGAGCCTGGACGCGTTGGCGTAGTACAGGCTGGTGCCGAACCGGTAGATCACCAGTCCATCCTCGGTGCGCGCGCCGGGCTCGACCGGAACGGGCCGCCAGTAGCCGGCCTGCGACCTCACCAGGACGCTGTTGAGCGGGCTGTAGCTGTGCCGCAGGTGGTCGACGACCGAGGCGATGACGGCCAGCACGATCCCTTGCTCGACGCCCAGGACGACCACCGCGGCCGTGGTGAGCAGGGCCACGGCGAACTCGTGCTTCCTGATGCTCAGGATGCGCCGCATCCCCTTGACGTCGATCAGCTCGATCGCGATCAGGAAGACCACCGCCGCTAGGGCGGCGACCGGCAAGTAAGCCAGCGGCGCGGTGAGCAGCACGAGCACGAGGAGGACCACGGCGGAGGCGGTGAGCGAGGCGAGCTGGCTGCGGCCGCCGGCGTTGTCGACCACCTGCGCCTTGGTCGGGCTGCCGTTGACCACGAACGTGCCGGAGAAGGCGGCGGCGACGTTGGCGGCGCCCAGGCCGACCAGGTCGGTGTCCTCGCTGAACGCCTCCTCCTCGTACTTCGCCGCGTAAGCCCGGGAGGTGGCCGCGCTCTGGGCCAGGATGACCACGAACAGCGACACCGCGACGCCGAGCAGCGCCCTGACGTCGTGGCCGCCGAGGTCGGGCGCCCCCAGGCTCGGCAGCCCGCGCGGGACGGACCCGACCACGGCCACGCCGTGACGGGCCAGGTCCGCGGCCCGGCTCACGATGATCGCGATGACCACCGCGAGCAGCGGCCCGGGGATCCGGCGGCTGATCAGCCGGGCCGCGACCACGATCAGGATGACCCCGGCCGATACGGCCACGTCGGCCGGGTGGATGTGCGGCAGGGCGCGCACCGTGTTAACCAGCCGGGGCACGGTCGTCTTGCCCGCGGCGTGGATCCCGAGCATGTCGGGCAGCTGCCCGGCGGCGACCTGGATTCCGACGCCGGTCAGGAACCCGACCAGTACCGTGCGGGAGAGGAAGTTGGCCAGGAAGCCGAGCCGGGCCAGCCGGGCGGCCAGCAGAATCGCGCCGGCCAGCAGAGCCGCCAGCCCGGCCAGCCCGACGTACCGCTCCGAGCCCGCCACCGCGAGACCGGAGAGCCCGGCCGCCAGGATGGCCGCGGTCGCCGAGTCCGCGGCCACCACGAGGTGCCGGGAGGAGCCGAGGACGGCGAACACCGCCATCGGCAGGAGCATCGTGTACAGGCCGGTGACCAGCGGCATCCCGGCGATCTTGGCGTAGCCGAGGACCTCGGGGACGCCGATGGCGGCCAGCGTCAGGCCGGCCAGCGCTTCGGGCGGCACCCGGGACCGCTCGACGGGCCGCACCCCCTCCAGGACGGGCAGCCGCCGCAGCAGGCCCAGGCCGCGGCTCGCGGCGGAATCCGGCATCTTCTCACCTCCGCCCGTTCGGGATTCGTTCATCATCTCGCCATTTGCCGTTCACCGCGGCCCGGGATCCAGGCGGTCTTATGGACCTAACGGAGCGGGTTGCGCGCCTTGACGACGTATCAGGGGCACCACAGAATGACCGTTTAAAGAGGAGCCTCAGTGGAAGCCAGCACCGCCCGCGTCTCGAGGCAGGCCGCCCCGGCCGGCTCGGGGGCTGCCGCTATCGTACGGGCGCTGGCCGAGGCGGGCACGCGGCTGCTGTTCGGCGTGCCGGGCGGCGGCCCGAACCTGGACGTGGTGGGAGCCGCCGATGCGGCCGGCCTGCGCTTCGTGCTGGCCCGCGGCGAGACCGCCGCGGTGATCATGGCCGCCGCCTGCGCCGAGCTCACCGGCGCGCCGGGAGCCGTGGTCGTCACCCGGGGCCCGGGGCTGGCCAGCGCGGTCAACGGCATCGCGCACGCGGCCCTGGACCGGCTGCCCGTGGTGGTGATCGCGGACACGGTGGCGGCCGCCGACGCCGGCCGGATCAGCCACCAGCGGATCGACCAGGCGGGACTGGGCCGTTCGGTGGCCAAGGCGGTGATCACCGTCGGCGGGCCGGGTGCGGGCGAGGCGGCCGCGCGGACCGTCCGCACGGCGCTGGCGGCCCCGCCGGGCCCGGTCGTCGCGAACATGGACGACGGCGCTCAGGACGAAGACGACCCCGGCGGCCGCAGCGTCCCGACCACCCCGGCGGAGGCGCAGACGCCGGCTGGGCTGGTGGCCGAGGCGGCGCGGGCCGGAGCTTCGGTGCTGGCCGAGGCGGTGCGGTCGGCCCGGCGGCCGGTGCTGCTGCTCGGCACCGGGGCGATACCCCACACCGCGGCGATCAGGAACGCGCTGGCCGGGCGCTGCCTCCCGGCGCTGCACACCTACCGGGCCCGCGGCGTCATCCCGGACCCCGCGCCCGAGGCGGCCGGCCTGGTCACCGGGGGCACGATGGAGTGGCCGCTGCTGGCCACCGCCGACCTCATCGTCGGGCTGGGCCTGGACGAGGCCGAGATGATCCCGGCGCAATGGGAATACGCCGCGCGGACCATCATGGTCGCCGAGCCGGGGACCGGTCACGGCGGCTACTTCACCGGCGCGACCGAACTGGAAATGCCGCTAGCCGACGCGGCCAGGGTGCTGGCGGGCGGGCCGGGTCACGACTGGCCGCCGGGCGCCGGGCGCGCCGCCCAGGCGGACGCCGCGGCGCGGCTGGCCGCGGCGGCCGTCGCCGCGCCCGGGCGGCTGGCCCCGCAGCAGGTGGTCACCACGGTGCGGGCGCACACCCCGGCGGAGACGATCGCCACGGTGGACGCGGGCGCGCACATGCTGGTCGCCATGCCGCTGTGGGAGGTGCCCGAGCCGCACCGGCTGCTCGTCTCCAGCGGCCTGGCCACCATGGGCTACGCGCTGCCCGCCGCCATCGCCGCCGCGCTGAGCGCGCCGCGGACAGCCGTGGTGGCCTTTACCGGGGACGGCGGCCTGGGCATGACGCTGGCCGAGATAGAGACGGCCGCCCGGCTGTCGCTGCGGGTCGTCGTGATCGTCTTCAACGACGCCGCGCTCAGCCTGATCAAGATCAAGCAGAAGCCGTCCGGGCAGGGCGGCGAGGAGGCCGTCAGGTACCGGCCGGTCTCGTTCGCGGCCGCCGCGACCGCGCTGGGCGCCGCGGGCGCCGCGGTCGCCACCGAGCCGGACCTGGCCGCGGCGCTGGCGGGCGCGCTGCGCCGGCCCGGTCCCACCGTGATCGACGTCAGCGTCGACCCGGCCGGCTACCCGGCGGTCATGGACCTCAGCCGGGGGCAGGCCGGACGCAGGATCGTGGCCGGGCTCCCGGGCCCCCGCGGGGGGCAACCTAAACGCGAAGGAGCGTGCCCAGTGACCATTACCGTGGCGAAGTTCAGGGACGTCGCCGAGGGAACCCAGCCCGGTCAGTTCATGATCGGAGACCGGGAACCGGTGACGAGCCTGGCCGACCTAGATCCGATCTACAAGCGGCTGCTCGACGAGCCGGTGACCGCCATCGTCGCGGTGATCGGCTCGGACGGCCTGCCCAACCTGACCCCGGTCTGGTTCGACTACGAAGGCGACACCGTGCTGCTGAACCTGGCCACCCACCGCAAGAAGGTGGCCTGGCTGCGCCGGGTGCCGAACGCCACGTTCCTGCTGATGAACCCGGAGAACACCTATCACTGGCTGAGCCTCAAGACGGTGCTCAGGCGGGAGATCTCCGAGGACGACCCGGTGGAGGGCCAGCGGGTCACCGACCAGCTGGACCGGATCTGGGTGAAGTACACCGGCAACGAGCCGCCCTACGCCCTGCGCGACCCGTCGATGGACGAGCGCCGGGTCCTGTTCGAGCTCGAGGTGGTGAAGGTCGCCACGTTCGGGCGGCCCTAGGCCCGTGTCCCGGATGCCCCGTGTCGTGGTCCTGGGCGGCTCCATCGGCGGCCTGACCGCCGCGCTGGTGCTCCGCGACGCCGGCTGCGACGTGCGGGTCTACGAGCGGTCGTCGGCCGCGCTGCAGGCCCGCGGCGCGGGCATCGCCGCCCTGGACGCCACCCTGCGCTACCTCACCGAACGGGGCGGCCGGCGGCGGGCGGACGTGTGCTCGGCCACGAACTGGATCCGGTTCCTGCGTCCCGACGGCGGTACCCTGCACGAGCAGCGGCACCGGTACCTGTTCTCGTCGTGGAACACGATCTACCGGTCGCTGCTCGAGGAGTTCGACCCGGACCGCTACCTGCTCGGCCGCGAGGTCACCGCCTTCGGCCCGGCCGGGAACCAGGTCCGCGTCACGCTGGCCGACGGCACCGGCATCACCGCCGGCGCGGACGCGGACCTGCTGGTGTGCGCCGACGGCGTGAGCTCGCTGGCCCGGGCCCGGCTGCTGCCGGAGGTCAGCCCGTCCTACTCGGGGTACGTGGCCTGGCGCGGCACGCTGCCCGAGCAGGCGCTGGCCGCCGCCACCCGCAGGCTGCTCGGCGACGCGATCACCTACCAGGTGATCAAGGACAGCCACGTCCTGGTGTATCCCATTCCCGGACCCGGCGGCGCGCTGACCGCCGGTGACCGCCTGTTCAACTTCGTCTGGTACGTCAACGTCGCCGAGGGCGGAGACCTCGACCAGCTGATGACCGGCCGGGACGGCCTGCGCCGGGCGGTGTCGCTCCCGCCCGGCGCGGCCTCGGAAGGCGCGGTGACCGCCATGCGGCAGGCCGCCATGACCGAGTTCGCCTGGCCCATCGCCGAGGTCGTGACCGGCGTGGCCGAGCCGTTCGTCCAGGTCGTCTACGACATCGCGGTTCCCCGCATGGTGTTCGGCCGGATCTGCCTGATCGGTGACGCCGCCTTCGCGGTCCGCCCGCATGCGGCGGCGGGCACGGCGAAGGCCGCCGCCGACGGCTGGGCCCTCGCCGACGCGCTCATCGCGGCCGGCGGGGACGTGCCGGCCGCGCTGGCGGGCTGGGAACGCCAGCAGCTCGCCCTCGGCCGCGCCCTGCTCGCCCGCTGCCGCGACATCGGCGACAGCTCGCAGTTCGGCGGCACCTTCCGGCCCGGTGACCAGCGGCTCATCTTCGGGCTGTACGGCCCGGGAAACTAACCCGCGGCCTCCGGCCCCGGCCGGTCACATCGGCCGGACTTGATCCGTCAGGTCCGTGACGGAACACGACTTGGGAAGATCTGACCGATGACCGATGACGAATGCCTGGCCGGCCGGTTCGAGGCGAACCGTCCCCGGCTGCGGGCGGTGGCCTACCGGACGCTGGGCTCGCTGAGCGACGCCGAGGACGCACTGCAGGAGGCCTGGCTGCGCGCGTCCGCCGCCGACGCGAGCGTGGTGGCGAATCTCGAGGGGTGGTTCACCACCATCGTCGCCCGGGTGTGCCTGGACATGCTGCGCTCGCGCAAGAAACGGCGTGAGGAACCGCTCGAGGAGGGACACCTCGGCGTGGCGGCGGCGGACGGCCCCGAGGACGAGGCCGTGCTCGCGGACTCGGTCGGGTTCGCGCTGCTCGTGGTGCTCGACACGCTCCCCCCGGCCGAACGGGTGGCGTTCGTGCTGCATGACACGTTCGGCCTGCCGTTCGATGAGATCGCGGCGATCACCGGGCGCTCGCCGGCGGCGGCCCGCCAGCTGGCCAGCCGCGCCCGCCGCCGGGTCCGGGGGCCGGCCTCGGTCCGCACCGGCCGCCTGGCCCGGCAGCGGCAGGTGGCCGAGGCTTTTCTCGCCGCCGCACGCGGCGGCGACCTGAACGGCTTGCTCGCCGTGCTCGATCCCGAGGTGGTGCTGCACGCCGACGCCGCGGCCGTGCCTTCCGGCGTCGCGATGACGATCCGCGGCGCGGTGGCCGTGGCCAGGAACGCGCGCGCCGCCTCGGTGCGCTCCAGGTACTCCGGCGTCGCCCTGGTCAACGGGACCCCCGGCATCGTGATGGCCCCCCGCGGCCGGCTGACCGTGGTACTGGCCTTCACCATCGACGAGAACGCGATCACCCAGATCGACGTGATCGCCGATCCCGCGCGTCTCGCGGAGCTCCACCTGGCCGTGCTCGACGGCTGAGGGGGAAGGATGAGTGAATCCGTCATCCGTTCGGCACTCATCAAGAGGTGACCGTGTCCGCGCCCGGCATCACGTTCCAGCGGCTGGACGGCAGGCGGGCGGCCCCGCACGCGGGCGAACTTCAGGCCCTGCACGCCGAGGTGTACGCCGACCCGCCCTATGGCCTGGCCGCCGATCCCGCGCGATTCGCCGAGCGCTTCCGGGTCCAGTGCCGCCAGCCCGGTTTCGTCCTCGCCGAGGCCCGCCACGGCGGCTACCTGGTCGGTTACGCGGCCGGGATGCCGCTGCGGCCGTCCACCTCCTGGTGGCGGGAGCTGACTACCCCGCTGCCCGCCGACGTCACCGCCGAGCATCCCGGCCGTACCTTCGCGCTGACCGAACTGCTGGTGCGCGCGTCCTGGCGGCGGCAGGGCATCGCCGCGGCCCTGCACCACCTCATCCTGGCGGACCGGCTCGAGGAGCGCGACGCTCACCGTCCTGCCCGCCGCCGCCGCGGCGCAGAGCGCGTTCCAGCAGTGGGGCTGGCGCAAGGTCGCGCGGACGCGCGACACCCGTCCCGGCGGCCCGGTATCGGACGTGCTGATCACACGTCTCGCGGCACGGCACTGAACCGGGGTCACCCCCACTCGCCCGGGCCGGACTGGAGTTTGCCCAGGACGCGAGCCAGGTCGGCACGGTCCGCCGGGCTGAGGCGGCCGAAGACCCGCCCGGCTTCGGTGCCGCGGGCCGCGCGGATCGCGTCGAGGGTGGCGGTGCCGTGCTCGGTCACCTCGACCAGGGTGGCGCGCCGGTCGCCGGGGTCGGCGCGGCGCTGGACCAGGTCCCGGGACTCCAGGGCGTCGACGACCTCGGTGGTCGAGCGGGGCGCGATGTGCAGGTGGTCGGACAGTTCCGAGAGCCGCATCGTCCCGTGCCGCTTCAGCGTGCGCAGGGCGCGCAGGTGAGCCGGGGTGATGTCCCAGGGCGCCAGCGTTTCCTGCGACATCTCGCGGAGCCGCCGCGCGACCGCCCAGAAGGCCTCCGACAGCGACTCGTCGCTGTCCGGGTCACGACCGGCCGCCGAGTCACGGGCGGCCGCCAGGTCGCGGTCTTCGGTCATGGGAATAGCGTATCAGCTTTTCCTGTTGCCTCCTCATAATGAGGTAACCTCAGTATCTACCTGGAAGGGAGAACCTCTTGGCGTCACCGCAGACGAATCGAGATACCAGTACCCGGGACCGCGCCCGCGGCCCGAGGACCGTGACGGCCGCCGAGAAGACGCAGGCGCGCGAGGTGTCGCTGCGCCGCATCGGACGGCTGTTCACCCCGTACCGGTGGCCGCTGGCCATCGTCACCGCCATCATCGTAGCCTCCTCCCTGGTCGGGCTGGCCTCGCCGTTCCTGCTCCGCGCGGTCATCGACAAGGCCTTGCCGGAGCGGAACGTGCAGCTGCTGGCCTGGCTGGTCATCGCCATGGTGGCGGTCGCCGCCATCACCTCGGCGTTCGGCGTCGTCCAGACCTGGATCAGCACTCGCGTGGGCCAGCAGGTCATGCACGAGCTGCGCACCAGAGTCTTCGCGCACCTGCAGCGGCAGTCGATCGCCTTCTTCACCCACACCCGCACCGGCGAGATCCAGTCCCGCATCCAGAACGACATCGGCGGCATGGAGTCCGTCGTCACCTCGACCGCGACCTCCATCGCCTCGAACCTCACTACCGCGGTCGCCACCGCGGTCGCCATGGTCGCGCTGTCCTGGCGGCTGTCGCTCATATCCCTGGTCGTCATGCCGCCGGCCATCTTCCTGACCCGCAAGGTCGCCCGGATGCGCCGGGCCATCACCACCGAGCA
>Ga0335081_10003876_pt1 | contig 23573 bp, 18 predicted proteins | sample Lox_Sample_35_FD_206713 | JGI IMG/M metagenome (GOLD analysis project Ga0335081, IMG submission 206713) | Soil microbial communities from Loxahatchee National Wildlife Refuge, Florida, United States - Lox_Sample_3.5 | ecosystem: Environmental > Terrestrial > Soil > Wetlands | place: USA...
GCTGGCCGGCACCTTCACGTTCTACCTGGGCGGCTTCTACGAGCGCGACCAGGCCGACCTTGCGCCCTTCTTCGGCTTCCATCCCTGGCTCTACCTGTTCCTGGTGCCGGCGGTGAGCATGCGTTTATGGGCCGAGGAGCGCAAGAGCGGCACGATCGAGATGCTGCTCACGTTGCCGCTCACGATGTGGCAGGCGGTGGTCGGCAAGTTCCTGGCGGCGTGGACGTTCATCGGCCTCGCGCTGGCGCTGACCTTTCCCGTCTGGATCACGGTCAACTATCTGGGCTCGCCCGACAATGGCGTGATCGCGGCCGGTTACGTCGGCAGCTTCCTGATGGCCGGGGCGTTTCTCGCGATCGGATCGTGCCTCTCGGCATGCACGCGCAGCCAGGTCGTCGCCTTCATCCTGTCGGCGGTGGTGTGCTTCGTCCTGCTTCTCGCCGGCTATCCGCTCGTGCTGGGCTTCTTCAGCGGCTGGGCGCCGCAAGCCGTCGTCGACGCCGTCTCGGGGTTGAGCTTCCTCACCCATTTCGCCTCGATCAGCCGGGGCGTGATCGATCTGCGCGACCTCGTCTACTTCCTGCTGACGATCGCCTTTTTCCTGTACGCGAGCGCCGTGGTCATCGACCTGAAGAAGGCGGATTGAGCCCATGACTGCTCGTCGCAAACTGCTGACCGGCGCCGCGCTTGCCGTGCTCGCGGTCATGTTCATCGCCGTCGTGTTGATCAGCAACTCGCTGCTGCGCGGCGTGCGCCTGGACCTCACGCAGAATCATCTCTACACCCTCGCTCCGGGGACCCGCCACATCCTGTCGAGCATCGACGAGCCTATCCAGCTGTACCTCTACTTCTCCGAGAAGGCCTCTCAGGACCAACCGCAGCTCAAGACCTACGCGCAGCGCGTGCGCGAGATGCTCGAAGAAATGGTGGCCCGCGCAGGCGGGAAGCTGAAGCTCAAGGTGGTGGACCCGCTGCCGTTCTCCGAGGACGAGGACCGGGCCACGACCGACGGCCTGCAGGCGGTGCCGCTGGGCCAGAACGGAGCGAACGTCTTCCTCGGACTGGTGGGAACGAATTCCACCAATGGACAGGCGGCGATCCCGTTCCTGCAGCCGGACAAGGAAGCATTCCTCGAGTACGACGTCGCCAAGCTCATCCACGAGCTGAGCGTCAGGAAGAAACCCGTGGTGGGATTGATCTCCGGCCTGCCGCTCGCGGGCGGATTCGATCCGATGACCCGCTCGATGAGCGAGCCGTGGGAGGTCGACAGCCAGCTCAAGCAGCTCTTCGACGTGCGCGAGATCGATGCCGCATCGCTGAAGACGATCGATCCGGACATCACGACGCTCGTCCTCGTCCACCCCAAGAGGCTCTCCGACGACGCGCAGTACGCGATCGATCAGTTCGTGATGCGGGGCGGGCACCTGCTCGTCTTCGTCGATCCTTTCGCCGAAGCCGATTCGTCGGGCGGAGAGCCGGACAATCCGCAGGCGGCAATGTCCGCCGACAAGTCCTCCGATCTGCCGAAGCTGTTCGCCGTCTGGGGCGTCGCGTACGACCCGACCAAGGTCGTGCTCGACCGCGAGCACGCGGCACAGATCCGCATCGGCGGGGGCCCCCTGGTGCGCGATCCGGCGGTGCTGAGCTTCACCAAGGCCGACTTGAGCCGCGATGACGTCATCACCGCCAACCTCGACAGCATCAACGTCGCCACGCCCGGCTTCTTCGCGCTCGCGAAGGACGCCAAGGCGAAGCTTACGCCGCTCATCGAGACCAGCGCCGACGCGAAGGTCGTGAGCTCCAACAGCGTCCGCTTGCTGCCCGATCCGCAAAGGCTCCTCGTCGGCTACCAGCCGAGCAACGAGCGCTACGTCATCGCAGGGCGCCTCGAGGGCGCGCTGCCGAGCGCCTTCCCCGACCGGAAGGATCCCGGCCATCTGGCCCAGGCGAAGGACGGCGCCGAGATCGTCCTCGTCGCCGATACCGATCTGCTCAGCAACCGCATGTGGGTGCAGATGCAGCCTTTCTTCGGCCAGCGACTGGCGAGCGCGTTCGCCAACAACGGCGACCTGTTCGTGAACGCCATCGACAACCTGACCGGATCGTCCGACCTCATTTCGATCCGCGGCCGCGGCACCTCGCAGCGCCCGTTCACGCGAATCGACGACATGAAACGCGCCGCCGAGGACCGTTTCCGCGACAAGGAAGCGCAGCTGCGGAACGAGCTCAGGGACACCGAGGGCAAGCTCCTGGCGCTGCAGACCGGGAAGGCGAAAGGCACCGAGACGATCCTCTCGCCGGAGCAGCAGGAGGAGCTCTCGAGCTTCCTGCAAAAGCGGACGCACATTCGCACGCAGCTGCGCCAGGTCCGCCGCGGGCTCGACGAGCAGATCGATGCGCTGGGGACTCGCGTCAAGCTCGTCGACATCGGGTTGATGCCGTTGCTGGTCACGATCGGCGCACTGGCTTACGCCGGGTGGAAGCGGCGCCGGCGCGCGGTCGTGAAGGAACGACCGTGAACGCGAAGCGGCTTGGCTTGCTGGTGGTCGTGGCCGCGGCGCTCGTCGGCATCGCCATCGCGCTGCGAACGGCGCATCAGGCGCCGGCCGAAAACACGCCGCACGACGAGCCGCTGCTGCCGGCGCTGCGCGATCACGTCAACGACGTGAGCGGCGTCACGCTCACCGGGGCGGGCGGCAAGGTCATCGCGACGCTTGATCGTGGCAAGAACGGATGGGTCATTGCGGAGCGCTCCGGCTATCCGGCAGACGTGACCGCGATCCGGGAGCTGCTCGTCAAGCTGGCACGCTCGACGCTGGTCGAGCCGAAGACCACGAACCCGAAGCGCTACCCCGACATCGGTGTCGACGATGTGGCCAGCAAGGATGCCAAGGGGGTGCTGGTGAGCATCGCCGGCCTCTCGTCGCCGATCCGGCTGATCGTCGGCCTCTACAGCGTACCCGCCCGAGGCACATTCGTGCGCCGCGTCGGCGAGGCGCAGAGCTGGCTCGCGCGCGGCGACTTGAGCGTGCCCAAAGCTCTCAGCGACTGGGAGAAGCGCGACGTCGTCGACATCGCCGCCGACCGCGTCGCGTCGGTCACTCTGACGGCGCCAGACGGCAAGGCGCTCCACCTCTCCCGAGCGCATCCCGGCGACGCCGCTTTCGCCCTCGACGAGGTCCCGGCCGGGCGGCAGATCGATCAGGGGATGGCCGCCACGGTAGCGGCCGCGCTGAGCGGCTTGCGCGTCGACGACGCTTTCCCTGCGAAGGATGCGCCGCCCCCGGACCGACCGTACAGGGCCGACTACGCCACGTTCGACGGCGTGAAGATCGACGCCGTCGCCTGGACGAAGGACGGCAAGGACTACATCCGGTTCCACGCGGCACTCGATCGGGCCGCGGCGCAGAAGCACCTGGCGGAGGAGAAGGCGGGCACGACGGCGCCGCACGGCGCCGCGTCGAAGCCGGCAGCGCACGACAATGCCGCAGCCGTGCCGGCGAAGGCCGACTCGGCGGCCCCGGCGAAGCCTTCGGCGCCCGATCCGCAGGCGAGACTCGACGCGCTCGACAAGCAGGTCGCCGAGCTCGACGGTTCCTTCTCGGGATGGACGTACGTGTTGCCCGGCTACGTCTTCGGCAACGTGACGAAGACGTCGGGCGACCTGTTGCTGCCGCTCAAGAGCAAGAAACCCGCCGCCGCGGACAACCGCAATCATTGAAGCCGCGGCCCGGGCAGTCCATGACAACGGCATGGCGGTCGGACGCCGATCGCGCCGGAAAAGCTTTTTCCGCTAGACTTCCGCGGTGATCGAAACCGCGCCGCGCCCCACGATCCGCACGATCGTGGCGAGCTTTCTCTTCACCGACCTCGTCGGCTTTTCGAAAGGAACCGCGGCCGAGCAGTACGCGGCGAAGGCGAGGCTGTCGGCGGCGCTGCGGGGTCACTTGGCGCCCCTCAGCCAGACCGATTACTGGATCAAGGATACCGGCGACGGCGCGCTGATCGCGTTCGTCTCCAATCCCGAGCACGCGCTGTACATGGCGCTGGCGCTTGCCCACGACTACGGCCGAGGCGAGGATCCGAACGTCGAGCCTTCGACGCTCCTCAGGACCGGGCTGCACCTCGGCACGGTGAAGGAGTCGGTCGACGTGGAGGCGCGGCGCAACTTCATCGGCGACGGGATCAACGCCGCGAAGCGCATCATGGATTTCGCGCTTCCGGGTCGGATCGCGGCGTCGCGCGCGTTCTTCGAGGCGATCGCCAATCTGGACGCGGCGTACGCCGCGCTGTTCCGACACGCGGGAAGCCCTGACGACAAGCATGGTCGGTCGCACGAGCTCTACGAGCTGGCGCCGAGCGACACCGTGCTCGAGAAGCTGCGCTCCGAGATCGCGGCCGAGCGGGGCGGGGCGCCCGGCAGCAGCGCCAGCGCATCCGCGAGCGATCCAGCGCGCGCAGTCCGAAGCGGGTCAGCCCGATACAGGCGCTATGCGACTTTCGTCGGCATCGCGCTCGCACTGGCGATTGCGGCCGTGGCGATGCGCGAGGCGCCGCGGTTGGGCGCCGCGCCGGAGGCCTCCTCCTCTGTTGCCCCGGGCGAACCGCGGCCGGCGACCCGGGCCGGCGCGCAGCCGAGCGTCGCCGCACCCTCCGCCGCATCGGCGCTCAGGCCCGAAGAGCCACCGCCCGTACCAGAGGCCTCAGTGCCACCTGCATCTCGGCCCGATTCGGCGCGGCCCATCGATCGGAGCGAGGCGAATTCCGGAGCGACGCACACGCAGACCGGTGCGCCGCCCCAGCCGACGCGCGCGACGAGCGAGCGCACGCGGAGCGCGACGCGACCGGCCGCGGATGCGGCGGCGAACGTATCGAATCCACGCTGCAGCCGGATCGTCGAAAAGGCGGCACTGGGCGAGCCGCTGACGCCGGACGAGAAGAAGGAGCTCGCGACCACATGCCGCTGAGGAACGTTGCAGCCAGAACGCGCGCCGGGGCCGCCGTGCTCGCGGCGCTTCTGATCGCCGCCTGCGCCGCGCCGCCGGCGCCCGAGCGCCCCGCCGCCCCGACGTCCGAGCTGAGCTTCGATGCCGCGATCGACTACGCGGTCGACGATCTCTTGGTCCAGGCCCGGCGGCTGCCGGCCTTCGTCCCGAAGCCGCTCGGTGGCCTGGTGAAGAGCGAGGAGCCGCGCCCGGTCATCGCGGTCGATCCGGCGATCGACGGCAATACGGGGCAGCAAACCGCCGGCTCCAAGGCGCTCGACGCCCGTCTTCTGCAGCGCGCCGCAGACAAGTTCGCGCAGTTCGAGGTCACCCCCGTGAGCGGAGCTACCCTGGCCAAGGCGCAATTCCTGCTCGCCGGTACGCTTACGCCGCTCGAGGCGGCTGCGAAGGGCGGGACCTTCCGCATCAGCCTGTCGCTTACCGACATCAAGACCGGATTCATCGTCGCGCAATCCGTGGCGCGAAGCCGCGCCGAAGGTGTCGACAGCACGCCCACCGCGTTCTATCGCGACAGTCCCTCGCTCACCAAGGACCGCGTCGTCGAGGGCCAGATCAGGACCGCGCAAACGCCGACCGGCGGGACCGCCGACGAGGTCTATCTCGCGCGGCTGCCGGTGAGCGCGCTCGTGAGCGAAGGATCGAAGCTCTACGAAGATGGAAACTACGCCGAAGCGCTGCGCTACTACGAGTCGGCGGCTGGACGCAGCGAAGGCCAGCAGTTGCGGGTGTTCAACGGCCTGTATCTGGTCAACGCGCAGCTCGGGCGCAACGACGAGGCTGAGAAGGCCTTCGCGAAGATCGTCGCGCTGGGGCTGGCCACCAACAGCCTGTCGGTCAAGTTTCTCTTCCGTCCGGGGTCGCTGGATTTCCTCACCGATCCGAAGATCAGCGGCCCGTACGCGATGTGGCTGCGTATCGTCGCCCGCGAGGTCGCGTCATCGAAGAGCTGTCTCACGATCGTCGGGCATACCAGCAAGACGGGCAGCGAGCAGTTCAACGATCGGCTTTCGCTCCAGCGCGCGGTGGCGATCCAGCGCCGCATCGAAGCGCTGGCGCCCGAGACCGCTGGACGTCTGCAGGCAATGGGCATGGGGTTCCGCGAGAACCTGGTGGGATCAGGCACGGACGATCTGCGCGACGCGCTCGACCGCCGCGTGGAATTCAAGGTGCGCGCCTGCTAGCTCGAGGCCGTCGCGCGAACCGTCTCGGCCGTCGCCTTAGGCTCGACGTCGCGCTCCGACCTCGATTCGCCACGGGTGATCGTCGGCGCGGTATCCGGCGCGCGCCATGGCCAGTGCCTGCAGGAACCTGAGATCGGAGACCGCTTCGCGCGAGAACGCGGGCCGCGGTTTGAGCGGGCTCACCAGCAGGTTGCGCAGATACGCGATCGCCTTGGGCTTGCCCCATTCGCGCACCAGCGCCGCTACGACCTTGGGCTGGTCGCGCTCGAGCACCGAATAGGCCGAGCGCTGCTCCGCGTAGCGGATGAGGTCGTCGTCGAACGAGGTTTCGTCGTCGTGGCCAGGCGGCTCGGTCACCGCCGACTGCAGCGAATGGTCCGCATCGACCGGCGCCGGCGAGGCCGGCGCCGGAGCCACGCCGTGATTCAAGGCCTCGTCGGCGGCAGTCTCCGATTGCGTGGGTCCCAGCGTGGACGAGACGAGGCCGCTCAAGCCGATGCTGCGCAACCTTGGCTTGCGCAACGCGCGGACGGCGATGGTCAGCAGCGCGAGCGCGATCGCCGCAATAAGCGCGGGAAGGTGCCACGATCCGGTCGCGCGCGGCGGCGACACTGCCGCGGCCGAGCGGCGCCTCGCGGCATCGCGCGCGGCACGGGCCGCACGCAGCTCTTCGTCCAGCGTGGCCAGCGTCACCGATAGCTCGGCGATCCTCCGCTGCAGGACGATGGTCTCGGCTTCGAGTTCCTGTCGGATCTCCGCGTCGGTCTTCTTGCGGACGAGTGCATCACCACCGGCGTCCGTGGAGCGCGAGACACGAAGCCGCGGCGCCGCGTCGCGGTGGGCTCCCTCCGCGAGCCGCGGTCCATCCGCCTTGCCAATAGAGCCAACCCTCGATGCCCGTGCCCGGTTGGCGGCGATCGTCGAGGTGGAGGCGGTATGCCGGCCGTGACGCGGGGATGACGATCGCGCCGCCGCTGCGGAGCGCCGCACGCTCGTCGTCGGCGGTGCGGTGCGCACCGCCGGTATCGTCGCCCGCGACGCGACAGAAGCGGCCTCAGCCTCGTGAAGGATCGGCGGATCGAGCAGCGCCGTGTACTCGCGGCGTACGCGCACTTGGCACCCCGCTTCGACGGCGAACGACAACGCCGGGTCGCTGGCAGCCGCATCGCTGGCGACGATGATCTGAACGCCGTCGGCGCCCTGCGCCAGCGTGGTTCGACCGAAGGCGAGATGGGCCAACCCATCCGATCGGTCGGAGCTGGCCCCGACCAGTCGAAAGCATTCGGGCGACAGCTCGCCTCGGGCCACGTCGTCCGCGTCGGCGACGACGCGTATCGCGGCACGAAACGGCTCGCCTAGCGCCGATTGCTGCACGATGTCGCCCAGGCCAAGCGCCGCCGCAGCGGCAGACAGCAGCAGCCATGCTGCCGCCGCGGCGGCGAGCGCCGCGGCGCGCAAGCAGTACCGCGCCTGTGATACGCGGGTGACGGAGTCGGGCAGCGTCATGAGCCGGACGAAATCGCGATGAACGACGACGCGACAAGCCGCGCCGCGTCAGAGCGGAGCAGGAATCGTACCGGCTTGGTTCGAATCGACAGCTTGTGCCAGACAGCTCGGCGTCGCGAGCTCGCTGACCAACGCCGTTTCGTCAGGCGAGGCGCCCGCGGGGGCCGCGATTCAGTCGAGCGTTTCCTCCCGCCACAGGCCGAGGGCTTGTTGCGCCGGTCGATCCGAATAGCCGATCAGCACCGTCTCCTGGGCCGCGACGTGCGTCGCGGAGGACCACGAGGGAACGACGAAGATGTCGCGCGATTCCCAGCCAAGCGTTTGGCCGCCGATACGGCTCTCGCCGCGACCCTCGAGGACGCAATACACGGTGCTGTCGGTGGTCCGGCTTGGACGCCCGCGAAACCCGGCTGGCAGAAGCTCGACGAAGGCTTCCAACGTCGCGGGCACGGCATAGGGTCGGGCGGCGCAACGCATTCGGAAACCGTGGCTCGGGTGGGGCGCGCAAGTCGCACGCATGCTCGCCAATGCCTGGCGCGTGCGAGCGTACGGATAGGCGAGCAGCGTGGCATCGGATCCGGAGTCGGGCGGGAGCGCGTCGCCGACGCTCGGCGCATCGCCCGGCAAAGAAGTGGCGCACGAATCGCCGATCCGCCCCTCGTCGGGAACGCTTTCGAGCGGCGCCACCGTGGGCACTTCGATTTCCTCGAGCCATACGGCGAGCGTCCCGCCGGCGTTGCCTTGATCGTGCCCGCTCCACGGCGCCACGACGATGAAGTCTCCGGGGCGGTGGGCGAGGCGCTGGCCTTCGTGCACGGTGTACGCGCCGTCGCCCTCGAGCAGAAGCCGCAGCGACCAGCGCGTGTGTCGATGACGCGAAGCCAGCTCGCTGGGAAGCAGCGTGTGCAGGCCGGCATACAGGCTGTGCGTGATGGAGAAGGCGCCGCGCAGTCCCGCATTTTCGAGCGCCAGGGCGCGCCGCTCGGCGTCGTGTACGCCGATCAGGCGCGCGGCCTCGATGACCAGCGGCCGCACCTCGCGGTAGCGCCACAGCGCGGGGACGCAGGCCGGGGCCGGGTGCGGCGGCGTCGGGACGCCGAGCGCCTCCCAGAAGGGGCGGAGGCTATGCCGCTCGATTCGGGCACGGAATGCGCCGCGCCTGTCGGGCGGCCCGGCCTTGGCCAAAGGCATGCTAGCGCGTCACCGCGGCGTCGACGCTTGCGGAGACGAACTCGCGCTGCTTAGCGGTGCGGCACCACGTACGGAGGCGGTGGGGCGCCGCCCCGTCGATGCGCGCGATGATCGACTTTCGGGCGCAGCAAGTGTTGGTGGAACACAGACCCGTAGCCCGCGACCGGATACGTGTAGTACTCGCCGTAGCCGAGCGAATCGTCGGAACCCGTCTCGCCCGCCATCGGTACCGGGACGAAGCGCTGTGCGGCCGCGAGGCGCTCGGCTCGGAGGCGCTCATCGGCGCTCCGGTCCAGCGCGTCGCGCTGCCGATCCAATCGGGCCAGCGCGGCGGTATCGGCCTCCCCGGTCTGGATTTCGAACGACTCGCCGTCCTTGCACTTGACGTCGGTATAGACGACGTTGAGATGCGCGTCGAGGCAGCGATAAACGGTCGTCGTCGCGGCACGCGCGGGATGGAAGGATAGCGATAGAGCCAATAGCGCGGCCCCGAGCACGGGCCGCATCGAACGGGTATTGTTCACGGCGTTCTTCCTAGGGCTTGAGCTTGCGCCGATATTCGTTTGACCGAGCCGGCGACGATTTTACTCCCACAGAAGCGACCCAAGTCGCGTGGCGCGCGCCCGGCGACGATAGCGACCCGGCCGCACTGCGGCCGATGCCCGCCCGAGCGCGGCACGCCGGCGGTCGAATCAGGACCGTCGTCCGGACGACGGCTTGCGTCATCTATGATCGCTACACGGCGCTGCCGAAATCGCCGGATTACTGCCCAGGCACTTGCGGCGCGCTTCGGTTGCCGGCGCCGTAACGGCACGTCTTTCCCTAAGGCGTGTTATGCTATCGTCATGGAGCTCGCTCGGCCCGGAGAGCGGCACGAAGCGTGGCGGTGCCGCGGGGCGGCGACGGGGGAAACGCGTGGCATGGCAGAGATGGCGATGATCGCGACGTGCCTTCGTTCTTCGACGCGGCCGGTGGCGCGCTGCTGCACGCTGGGCCTCGTGGGAACGCTCGTCGGCTTGTCGCCGAGGCCCGATGCGGCGACGTTCACGTACACGAATCCGGCATGCAGCAGCTTCACCGTCTCCGGGACACCGCCGACGCAGACGGTGACCTGCGTGACGAGCCCCGGGGGCGGCCTGCCCGTGTGCACGCCGAGCGCGAGCCCTGCTTCGCCGGCAATCGGCAAGCAGACGACGATCAGCGCCAATTGCACAAACCAGCCGAGCTCGTACACATGGACCGGCGGGAGCTGCGCAGCGTCCGGTGCCGGTGCGACCTGTTCGGTCAAGAGACAGCGTGCCGGCACGATCAATTTTACGATCACCGCGAGCAACGCATCGGGCACGGGCCCGACGGCGCAGCTCTCCGTAACCTGGAAGTAGCCGAGCGACCTTCTTCGCCGTACATCGCCGGCCGGGTCGCCGCGTGCCTGGCCGCGCTGGCGCTCGTAACCGCGCCGCCGGCGCGCGCCTACGATTGGCTGCAGTTCAACGGCGACGCTGCCCACAGCGGCAACAACACCGGTGAGCAGATTCTCGGCCCAGGTAACGTCGCTTCTCTCACCCAGAAGTTTCAGGTTGCCTTGCCGGGCGCTTCGGATGGAGCGCCCGTCTTCCTCGAGGACGTGGCGATGCCTTCCGGAACGCGTGACCTGCTGTATATCGCGACGATGGACGGCTGGATCGTTGCGCTGGATGCGGCGAACGGCGCGACGGTGTGGAGTCACCAGTACGGGCCCAACGGGTGCGTGTCGAGCAACGGCGGCACGTGCTACACCACTTCGTCGCCCGTGATCGATCCGGATCGTCAGTATGTCTACGCTTACGGTCTCGACGGCAAGGTGCACAAGTACCAAGCCGGCGACGGTACCGAAATCAACACCGGTGGCTGGCCGCAGGTGACCACGCTGAAGGGACAGAACGAGAAGGCGTCGTCCGCGCTCGCGATCGCCACCGCAAACGGCACGAATTATCTGTACGTCGCCCACGGCGGGTATCTCGGCGACGCGGGGGACTATCAGGGCCACGTGACGGCGATCGATCTCGCCAGCGGCGTCCAGAACGTGTTCAACGCCGCGTGCAGCGATCAGGCGAAGCATCTGCAACTCAATGACGGGGCTTGTTCGACCAAGCGCAACGCCGTGTGGGGACGCCCCGGCGTGGTCTACGACGCCCTGACGCAGCGGCTCTTCCTCGCCACCGGCAACGGCCAGTACGACGGGGCGACGCTGGGTCGCAACTGGAGCGAATCGGTGCTCGCCATCAACCCGGACGGCACCGGCGCTTCGGGCAAACCGCTCGACAGCTTCACGCCGACGAACTTCCAGTCGCTCGACAACGCCGACGCCGATCTGGGCAGCACCGCGCCCGCGATTCTGCCCGTCCCGCCCGGCTCGATCGTGCAGCGCCTCGCGGTCCAGGGTGGCAAGGATCAGAAACTGCGCCTCATCAATCTGTCCAACTTGAGCGGACAGAGCACGCCGGGCCACACCGGCGGCGAAGTGCAGGCGGTCTTCAACGTTCCTCAGGGGGGCAACGTGCTGACGCAGCCCGCGGTGTGGGTCGATCCTGTCGATGGCGCCACATGGGTGTTCGTGGCCACCGGCGGCGGCATCAGCGGGCTGAAACTTGTCGTCGATGCGTCGGGCCATCCGTCGCTAGGCGCTCAGTGGCAGAACAGCGCCGGGGGAACCTCGCCGATCGTCGCCAACAACGTCCTGTTCTACGCTGGCGGCGGCAGCGTGAGGGCGCTGGACCCGACGACCGGCACCGTGCTGTGGACCGGCGATGGCGTTGGCACAATCCATTGGCAAAGTCCCATCGTCGCGAACGGCACCTTGTACATCGCGGACAGCTCGGGCAGCCTGACGGCCTTTTCCGTTGCGGCGGTCGCGCCGACGTTCACGAGCCCAAACAGCGCGGAGTTCCAGGTCGGCGTGCCGGGCAGCTTCACGGTGCGCGCGGCCGGCGTGCCAGCGCCGGCGCTGAGCGAGTCCGGGCCGCTTCCCGGCGGGATAGCGTTCAACGCCGCCACCGGGGTGCTTGCCGGCACGGCGACCGATGCCGGCAGGTTCCCGCTGCAATTCACGGCGACCAACGACGTCCCGCCCGACGCGCTGCAGAGCTTCACGCTCAACATCACGGCGCCGATGCCGCCGCCGTCGTTCGCCATTGTGGATCCGACCTGCTCGAGCTTTGCGATGAGCGGCCCGCCGCCGAACCAGATGCTGGTCTGCGCCGACGCCAACAGCACGCCCGTCTGCGCGCCGAGCGCCAGCCCGCCCGACCCCGTGGTCAAGCAGCCGACCACGATCAACGCCAACTGCAGAGGTCAGCCGACGGCATTCATCTGGTCGGGCGGCGGCTGCGGCTCCGTCACGGGGCCAACTTGCACGATGACGAAAGAACGCCGTACCGCCGTGACCATCAGCGTTCAGGCGACCAACGCGTCGGGGACCGGCCCGCCGGCATCGATCACGGTGCGGTGGCATTAGGCCCTGCGCCGCGCCCGCCGCGAGCGCGGCCGCGGCGCGACGTATCATAGGAACGCATGATCCTAGTCCCGCGCCGCCTGCGCCGCGGCGAGCTTCCCGTCGATACGACGGCTCTGGCGCAGTTCCTGATCGGCAAGACGCTGGTCCGCGATCATCCCGACGGCAGGATGAGCGGACGGATCGTCGAGACCGAGGCCTACGTGGTCGGCGACGCCGCTTGCCACGCGTTTCGCGGCCTCACGCCGCGCAACCGCGCGCTGTTCCTCGAGCGCGGGCACGCGTACGTCTACTTCATCTACGGCTGCTGGCACGCGCTCAACGTCTGCGGCGAGAAGGCGGGGGTGGGCGCGGGCGTGTTGCTGCGCTCGATCGAGCCGCTCGAAGGCATCGAGCTCATGCGCGAGCGACGCGGGGTGCGGCGCGCCCTCGACCTCGCCCGGGGTCCGGGCCGCCTCGCCGCCGCCCTCGACATCGACCGGCGGCTGAACGGCGCGGACCTGTGCGCACCGGGCCCGCTGTGGCTCGGCACCGAGGTCCGCCCGCCCGGCCGCGTCGGCCGCAGCCGCCGGATCGGCCTGAGCCGCGAAGTCGAGCGTAAGCTTCGCTTCTTCGAGCGCGACAATCCCTACGTGAGCGGGACGCGCGGGCTCAACGGGCGCGCCCGAACCCTATAATCGTCGCCAGGATCTCCGAATGACCTCCGCTGTCCATAATCCAACGATGGCGCTGCGGCGCCACGGAACGTACCTGTACTACCGGCACGCGCTCCCCGTCCGCGTGATGCACTGGATCAACGTGATCGCGCTCACCATTCTGCTCATGAGCGGGCTCAACATCTTCAGCGCCCATCCGGCGCTCTACTGGGGCAAGTCGTCGTATACCGGACGCGGTCCCGTGTTCGAGATCGGCACCGTCGAAGATCAGCGCGGCAATACCGTGGGCATTACCAGCGTGCTGGGCCACGATTTCGTCACTACTGGCGTGCTGGGCGCGGCACGCGCGCCGGACGGCGAAGTCGTGGATCGCACGTTTCCATCCTGGCTCACCGTCCCGGGGAATCGCTGGCTGGCGATGGCCCGCCGCTGGCATTTCTTCTTCGCCTGGGTGTTCGTAATCAACGGCCTGCTCTACCTCGGGTACTCCATCGCGAGCCGCCATCTGTCGCGCGACCTCGCGCTGGACCGCAGAGACTGGCACTCGATCGGCCGCTCGATCGTCGATCACCTGCGCTTCCGGCATCCGGTCGGCGAGGCGGCGAAGCGCTACAACGTGCTGCAGAAGTTCGCCTACCTCGCGGTGATCTTCGTGCTCTTGCCTCTGGTGATTCTGATGGGGCTGGCGATGTCGCCGCGCATCGACACGGTGCTTCCCGGATGGGTGGACTTCTTCGGCGGACGCCAGTCCGCGCGCACCATCCACTTCATTGCTGCGTGGCTGATCGTCGCGTTCGTGCTCGTTCACGTGTTCGAGGTCATCGTGGCGGGATTCTGGAACGAGCTGCGCTCGATGATCACCGGACGCTATCGCGTCCAAGCGGAGGCTGCGGATGAAACTGCGCGCTAGTAACCCCCGTCGCCGACTTTTGCTCCGCGGCGCGAGCGCGCTGGCCGCGCTGGCGCTCTCCGGCTGCGACGCGCTCTCGCGCAGCGACTGGTTTCCCCGTGTGCTCTCCAGCGCGGAGAAGCTCAATCGCGGCGCCCAACGGCTGGTCGCGCCGCGCCGGGCGATGGCGCAGGAATTCACCCCCGCCGATCTCTCGCCGCAGTTCCGCAGCAACGGCACGGCGATGCCGCAAAATGCGGCGTACCAGGCGCTCGCCGCCGGCGGGTTCGCGGACTATCGGCTCGAAGTCGGCGGACTCGTGCAGCGCCCGGCGAGCTTTTCGCTCACCGAGTTGCGCGCGCTTCCCAGCCGGACGCAGATCACGCGCCACGACTGCGTCGAGGGCTGGAGCGCGATCGGCAAATGGAAGGGCGCCCGGCTCTCGGCGCTGCTCGAAAGCGTCGGCGCCCAGCCGGCCGCGCGCTACGTCATGTTCTACTGCGCGGATCCGATGGAGGACGACGGCACCGAGCCGTACTACGAGAGCATCGACATGGACGACGCGATGCACCCGCAGACGCTGCTCGCCTACGACCTCAACGACCAGCCGCTGCCGATCAAAAACGGCGCGCCGATCCGGCTGCGCGTCGAGCGGCAGCTCGGCTACAAGCACGCCAAGTACGTACTGCGCCTCGAGCTGGTGGAGAGCTTCGCGCCCATCCGCGGCGGCATGGGCGGCTACTGGGAAGATCAGGGCTACGAGTGGTACGCCGGGATCTAGCTTGCGTACCTGGCGACGATTGTCTTCGGTGAAATCCGATGGCGATGGCCCGATCCGGGCCGCCGGTTGACGGCACGCCGGGTGGCGGCGACACTGCGCGCTTTGCGCGCGGACCATGCCGACTGTCGCCTTCGACCGCTTCTACCGCTACGCGGAACTGACCGAGCTTCTGCGCGCGTTCGCCGCGGCAACGCCGCGTCTCGCCACGGTGGAGTCGATGGGCCGCAGTCACGAAGGCCGCGACATCTGGGTAGTCACCGTCACCAACCGCGAAACCGGCGAGGCGTCCGACAAGCCCGCGTTCTGGGTCGACGGCAACATTCATTCGACCGAGGTCGCGGCGTCCGTGGCCGCGGTCTACTTCCTGAAGTTCCTGCTCGACGGCTACGGCAAGGATCCGGACATCACCCGCGCGCTGGACACGCGCGCCTTCTACGTCTGTCCGCGCATCAATCCCGACGGCGCGGAATGGGCGCTTGCCGACAAGCCGAAGTACGTGCGCTCGAGCACGCGGAGCTATCCCTACGAGGAGGAGGCGATCGAGGGGCTCACGGTCGAGGATGTCGACGGCGACGGCCGGATCCTGCAGATGCGCATCCCCGATCCGAATGGCTTATGGAAGCCGCATCCGCAGGAGCCTCGATTGATGGTCCGGCGCGATCCCGCGGAAGTCGGCGGCAGCTATTACCGCATCCTGCCGGAAGGCCGTCTGGAGGATTATGACGGCTTCACGCTAAAGATCAAGAAACCTAAGCAAGGTCTTGACCTAAATCGTAATTTTCCTGGAAATTGGCGTCAGGACTATGAGCAGCTCGGAGCCGGGCCATTTCCCACGTCCGAGCCGGAGATCCGGGCGGTCGCCGACTTCGTGGTCCGTCATCCCAACATCACCGGCGGGGTCGCTTTCCATACCTGGGCGGGCGTGCTGCTGCGGCCGTTCGACGGTCTGCCGGACACCGAGATGCACGCCGAGGACCTCTGGCACTATCAGCGCGTCGGCAGCAAGGGCACGGAGCTCACGGGCTATCCGGCGATCTCGGTCTACCACGAATTTCGCTACCACCCGAAGCAGGTCATCGGCGGGGCTTTCGACTGGATCTACGAGCACCTCGGCATGTTCAGCTGGGTGGTGGAAATATGGAGTCCGATGCGCGAGGCCGGGATCGAGAAGTATCTCTACATCGACTGGTTCCGCGACCATCCGATCGAGGACGATCTCAAGATCTTCCGCTGGAGCGAGCAGAAGCTGGGGGGCAGGGCGCACGTCGACTGGAGGCCTTTCAACCATCCCGAGCTGGGCCCGATCGAGATCGGCGGCTGGAATCGCTTCCACGCCTTCGGCAATCCGCCCCTCGACCGGCTCGAGCGCGAAGTGGCGCGCTTTCCGAAGTGGCTGCTCTGGCAGGCGCTGCTCTCGCCCAAGATAGAGCTCGTCGCGGCGGGTACGGCCGCCCTCGGCGCGGGCGCTTGGCGCGTTCGCCTCGTCGTGCAGAACACCGGGTGGCTGCCGACCTACGTCAGCAAGCGAGCGCTCGAGCGCAAAGTCGTGCGCGGCGTCATCGCCGAGATCGCCCTGCCGCCCGGCGCGGAGCTCGCCAGCGGCAAGCGGCGCGAGGACATTGGCCAGCTCGAGGGGAAGGCGAACAAGCACACCGGGATCTCGTTCTGGCCCGACTATCACGTCACGGACGATCGGGCGAAGGTGGAGTGGGTCGTGCGCGGCCAGAGCGGCGATCGGATCGAGCTGACTGCACGCCACGAGCGCGCCGGCGCCGTGCGCGCATCGGTGGTGCTCGAATGAAAGCAGAGCCGAAGAGAACGGCGCGCGTGATCGGCTTCGGCGGACTGTTCTTCAAGTCGCCGGACCCGGAGCGTCTGCTCGCCTGGTACGCGAAGTGGCTCGGGCTGGGCGACGGCAAATCGTCGGTCGAGCTCTCCGCGGCTTCGGTGCCAGCCCGAGCCTTCACGCTGTGGAGCCCTTTCCCCGCCAATACCGATTACTTCCGGCCATCCGCCCGCGAATTCATGTTCAACCTCATCGTGGACGATCTCGATGGCGCGCTCGGACAGGTCCATCTCGGCGGCGGTCAGGTGGTGGGCGAAGTGGAAGAGCACGAATACGGCCGCTTCGGCTGGTTCGTCGATCCGGACGGCAACAAGGTCGAGCTCTGGGAGCCGGCGCCCGGCCAGGCAACCCGCGTGAAAGATGCGAACGAATAGAGCAGGGGAGCGCATGCTGCGCGCCGGCGTCCTCGCCTGCGCCGCCGCAGCCCTCACGCTGGGCGGATGCAGCGCGCCGCCGGCGCCTGCCGGCCGCAGCGGGCTCGCGCGCATCGAGCACATCGTGGTGATCTACGCCGAGAACCGCAGCTTCGATCACCTCTACGGACTGTTCCCCGGCGCGGACGGCATCGCCAACGCGACCGCCGCCCAGTACACGCAGGTCGATCTCGACGGCACGGCGCTCCCGCACCTGCCGCCGGTGTGGACCGCCGACGGCAAGCCGGACTCGCGCTTTCCCGCGGAAATGCCGAACCGTCCCTTCCGCATCGACGCGCCGCCGATCTCGCAGTCGCTGGACAAGGTGCTGCCGAGCCCCATTCACGCCTTCTGGCAGAACCAGGAGCAGATCGACGGCGGCAGGAACGACCGGTTCGTCGCGATGACGACGGTGGGCAGCTGGGTCATGGGCTATTTCGACGGCTCGCCGCTGAAAGTGTGGCAGTGGGCGCGCGAATACACGCTGGCGGATCACTTCTTCATGGGTGCGTTCGGCGGCTCGTTCCTCAATCATTTCTGGTTGATCTGCGCCTGCACACCGACGTTCAGTGACGCGCCCGCGCCCATGCACGCGCAGCTCGACGGCGAGGGACGCCTCAGGCGCAGCCCGACGTCGCCCAAGTCGGTGCTGCAGGGCCCCGTTCAGGTCTTCGACGGCGCGGTGACGGCCGACGGCTACGCCGTCAACACCGCGCAGCCGCCCTACCAGCCGAGCGGCGTCCCGCCCGCGCCGGGAGGCGATCGCGAACTCGCCGATCCGGCGAAGCATCCTGTGCCGCCGCAGACCGAAAAGACGATCGGCGACACGCTCTCGGCGAAGGGCGTCAGCTGGGCCTGGTACGCCGGCGCATGGGATGTGGCGCTCGCCGATGGACGCCAGGAACCGTCGGCCACGCGCGCGATCATCTACAACCGCGGTGCGGGAAGCCCGAACTTCCAACCCCATCATCAGCCGTTCAATTACTTCGCGCGGTTCGCGCCCGGCACGGCCGATCGTCCCGCGCATCTCAAGGACGGCGCGGAGTTCGTGAAGGCAATCGACGCCGGGACGCTGCCGCAGGTCGCGTTCTACAAGCCCGCGGGACGGTTGACCGAGCACCCGAGCTACACCGACGTCGTGAGCGGCGACGCGCACATCGCCGAGCTTCTCGAGCACCTGCGCCGCAGTCCGCAGTGGAACAGCATGGCGGTCATCGTCACCTACGACGAGAACGGCGGATTCTGGGACCACGTGCCGCCTCCTAAGGGCGACCGTTGGGGGCCCGGCACGCGCATCCCGGCGATCATCGTCTCGCCGTTCGCGCGTCATGGCTACGTCGACCACAGCTCCTACGATACGACGTCGATTCTGAAGCTCATCACGCGCCGGTTCGATCTCGAGCCTCTGCCCGGCGTCCGCGCGACCGCCGGCGACCTTACCGCCGCGTTCGATTTCGGCGGCTAGGGCGGGGGCGGCAGTTGTCGAAGGCGGCCGCCGGCCCCACTTGGCGCAGCATCCACGCCGGGCTGTGGAGGCTCGGGCTCGTCGCTACCGGTGATGTTCCACGTCAGGGGCGTTGGCGCATCGACGGCTGGACGGCCACACTGCCGCCTACGCGGGACGTGCGTGCGGTTCTAACGGCTCTATCGCTGCTCGGGCTTCTCGCCCCTAGCAGCTCGCGGACTCGGAGCATGGCCCAGTGATCGCCGATGGACCGGAACCCGTCGCGACCGCGGAACATCTTGCCCGGATGGGTCGAGTCGCCGAAGCGGTTTCGCTTCTCGTGCCACTTGCCGACGGGGCCGCCCCAAGCCACAGATTGCTTTCGGTGCTGAGCACGCTATGCAAGGCGATCGGCCGCTATGACGCGGCGCTCATCGCCGATCGCAAGGCGACCACGCTTTATCCCGAGAGCGGCGTAGCATGGCACAACCTCGCTGCCACGCTGGGCGATACGGGACAAGCGGCCGAAGCCCGATATGCTGCGGAGAGGGCGCTCGCTGCGCAGCTCGATGCGCCGGAGACTTGGCTGGTTTACGCGCGCGCGTTGCTTCTGTTGAGCGAGCTCGGCGCCGCGGAGAAGGCATTTCGTCAGGCGCTGCGGCGCAGGCCGAGCTATGTCGATGCCGCGGTCGAGCTTGCGCGCCTGATTTGGATGCACAGCGGGAACGTCGACGCGGCCGTTGCGCCGCTCGACGCCGCATGGCATGCCGGCGCGGCGGAGACGCCGGTCGTTCTGGCGAGAGCGCGTCTTTTCAAGGCGGGTGGCGCGGAACGCGAGGCGCGTGCTACGCTCGAAGCGGCACTGCAGCGGCGCCCCGATGACGTACTACTGCTGCTCGCGGTCGCCCAGGCGGCGCTCGAGGGAGGCGACGTCGACTACGGTGCGTCGCTTGCGTCGCGGGCCGAGGCGCTCGCGCCTGACGACGTCTCCGCGAAGCTCAGCCTCGTTTCGCTACTGCTGGCTCAGGGCGACGGGGAGCGGGCGCTGGTCCGTGCCCGGCGGGCGATCGAACTGGAGCCCGACAATCAGGCAGCGTGGGGCTGGCTCGCGACCGCGGCGCGCGCGACCGGAGAGCCAATCTATCGCCGGCTCTACGACTATGATCGGTTCGTTCGGAGCTTCGAGCTGGCGGCGCCGCATGGCTGGGGCCGTGAGGCATGGCTGCGCGATCTCGCCGCTGCATTGCGGCGCCTGCATCCGCTGTCCTTTCACCAGCCCGAGCAGACTGTTCGCGGGGGCGTACAGACCATGATCGAGCTCAGCACGCTCGACGACCCCGTTATCCAGACGTTCTTCGTTGCCATCGAATCGCCGATCCGTTCGTACCTGTCTACGGTGGGGGAAGACCCTTCGCACCCATTGATACGCCGGAACACCCAGCGCTATCGGCTGAGCGGCTCATGGTCGGTCTTGCTGAGACCCCACGGGTACCACGTCGACCACTTCCATCCGCGAGGCTGGATCTCGTCCGCGTTCTACGTCGAGGTTCCAGAGGGCGCGCTCGGTTCCGAGACGCGCGAAGGCTGGATTCGGTTCGGGCAGCCACCGTTCAGAACCGTCCCTCCGATGGAGGCGGAGCACTTCGTGCGGCCGGCCCCGGGGCGGCTGGTGCTGTTCCCGTCGTACATGTGGCACGGCACCGTGCCTTTCACGACGCCGGAGAGCCGGCTGACCATCGCGTTCGACGCCGTGCCGGCGTAACGCTGCGTATAATTTATATTATGTAAAGTGCGATGGGCGGCATTAAGAAAATGACTCAAGCTCATGGTGCAACACGACCTATGCCCTACCGAGGATGCGATCCCCGGCCCAAGCCTCGGCCGCTTGACCGCAATCCCGGTTCAGCGCTCTCCGCGGTTCGGCGACCGCAGCAGCAGGCCCGCGAGCAGCGCGGCGAAGATCGTGAAGATGATCAGCGACGCCTGTGCGAGCGTGAGACCGAGGATCCTGAATGACGTGTCCGCACAGTCCGCCCCGGCGTGGAGCAATCGCGCCAGGACTTCGCTGACCGCCATCGTATCGAGCATGTAGCCTAGGCCGGCGCTGCAGCTCGCCGTGATGCCGGGCGGAGAGAGCTGCAGATCGGTCTGATATCCGGCCACAGCCAGACCGGCGAGCGTGAGCACGGTCGCGCCCCACAGCAGCGAGCGCTGCACCTTCCCGTACGGCTTCGCGACCGCGGCGCCGAGGAACACCGGGATGAGGGCGAGATAGGTGAAGCGCTGGACGATGCACAACGGACACGGCTCGACATCTAGCACGTGCTGCACGAACAGGCTCGCGCCGACCAGCCCCACGCACACGACGCCCAGCGCCAGCGCAACCCGGCTGGGCGAGCCGAGCTTCCGCAGCAGCGTTCGCATCGCCGTCATGGTCACGAAACTCTAGCATCGGGCCGGCGGCCAGCCTTGATCTGGCGCAACGTTCGCCGGAGCTACGATTCGCGTTACGACTCGAAGTCGCGCAGGCAATAGAGCGCCAGCGCGTCGAGCACGTCTGGATCTTCGCCGGCGGCCCTCGAGCATGCGAACGCGACGCCCGGATGGCAGTCGCGCAGCGCCGCGAGCCGATCAGGGAGGTCGCGCCGCACGTGACCGCCCTGACCGAAGAACACCGGCACGATCCGAACGGCATCGGCGCCTTCCGCGATCAGCCCGCGCGCGGCGGTCTCGAGATCGGGTTGCATCATCTCGAGGAAGGCGAGCCGCGCGGGTGTGCCGGGCGCGAGCGCGCGCACGCGCGCAAGAAGCTCGGCGAACGGCTCCGCCCAGCCAGGATCGCGCGCCCCGTGCGCGAGCAGAATCAGAGCGCGCATGCGCGTGCCGCGGTCGCGATGGCGGCGTGAAGGCGCGTCTCCGGCATATCTCCCGCCGCTATCAGGTAATCGCCAAGCATTCCTTTTCCGCTCCGTGCGGGGCCGGTACGCTGCTGCACGTCCGGAGCGCCGCATGTATCGCTACGACCAATACGATCATCGCCTGCTCGCCGAGCGCGTCGCCCAGTTCCGTGACCAGACCCGGCGTTTTGTCGCCGGCGAGCTCACGGCGGACGAGTTCCGTCCGTTGCGCCTGCAGAATGGACTCTACATCCAGAAGCATGCGCCGATGCTGCGCATCGCCATACCCTATGGCGTGCTCTCTTCGGCGCAGCTGCGCAAGCTCGCCTGCATCGGCCGCAAGTATGACAGAGGCTACGGCCACTTCACGACGCGCCAGAACCTGCAGTTCAACTGGCCGCGCCTCGAGGACGTGCCCGACATCCTCGAGGAGCTGGCGAGCGTGGAGATGCACGCCATCCAGACCAGCGGCAACTGCGTGCGCAACATCACGACCGACCATTTCGCCGGGATCGCCGCCGACGAGATCGTCGATCCCAGGCCATATGCGGAGCTGGTGCGCCAGTGGGCCGCGTTCCATCCCGAGTTCGCCTATCTGCCGCGCAAGTTCAAGATCGGAGTATCGGGTGCGCCGGCGGACCGCGTCGCGACGCTGATTCACGACGTTGGCCTCCACGCGGTCCGGAACGCCGACGGTGAGGTGGGTTTTCGCGTGCTGGTCGGTGGCGGGCTCGGGCGCACGCCGATGCTCGGGCATGCAATCCGCGAGTTCCTGCCGCGCGCCGAGGTCCTCAACTACCTCGATGCCATCCTGCGCGTCTACAACCGCTTCGGCCGCCGCGACAACAAGTGGAAGGCGCGGATCAAGATCCTGGTCAAAGAGATGACGCCCGAGATCTTCGCCCGGCATGTCGAAGCCGACTGGGAGCGCACCCGAGGTGGGCCGGCGAGCATGCCGGACGAAGAGATCGCGCGGCTCGCGGCGTCCTTCGCGTCGCCGCCGTACGAGCGCCTCGCGCACGAGGATCCCGCGGTCCGCGCGGCGATCGCCGACAACCGGGCCTTCGCCAGGTGGTTCGAGCGCAACGTGTTCCCGCACAAGGTGCCGGGCTACGCGGCGGTCACGCTTTCGCTCAAGAAGACCGGCGTGCCGCCGGGAGACGTCAGCTCCGATCAGATGGACGCCATCGCCGACCTGGCCGACGCGTACAGCTTCGGCGAACTGCGCGTTTCGCATGAGCAGAACCTCGTTTTCGCCGACGTGAAGCAGTCCGCGCTGCCGGCGCTGTGGTCGGAGCTCAAGGAGCTCGGCCTCGCGACACCCAACATCGGGCTTCTCACCGACATCGTGTGCTGCCCGGGAGGCGACTTCTGCTCGCTTGCCAATGCGAAGTCGATCCCGATAGCGGAAGCCATCCAGCGCCGCTTCGACGACCTGGACTACGTGCACGACCTGGGCGAGATCGACATCAACATCTCGGGCTGCATGAACGCGTGCGGGCATCACCACATCGGCAACATCGGCGTGCTCGGCGTCGACAAGAACGGTTCCGAGTGGTACCAGGTTTCGATCGGCGGCGCGCAAGGGGCGAGCGCTTCGCTCGGACGGGTCATCGGGCCGTCGTTCGCGGCGGGCGAGATGCCCGACGTGATCGCGAGCGTGATCGAGGTCTACGTCGAGCGCCGCTTCGACGACGAGCGCTTCGCCGACACCGTGCGACGCATCGGGCTCGAGCCGTTCAAGGAACGGGTGTATGCGGCGGCTCATTAGGAGCGGCGCGATCGTCGAAGACCGCTGGACGCTGCTGCGCGACGCGGCTTCCCTGGCCGAGGTGCCGCGTAGCCCGGCCATCGTTCCGCTCGCGCTGTGGCTCGCCGGTCGCGAAGCGCTCCGCCCGCGCAGCGACGTCGGCGTCTGGCTCAAGCCCGACGACGATGCGGACCTCCTCGCGCCGGACTGCCCTGCCCTCCCGCTCATTGCCGTCGACTTTCCGCAGTTCATCGACGGCCGCGGCTACTCCATCGCCCGCATCCTGCGCGAGCGGCATGGGTTCGCCGGCGAGCTGCGCGCCATCGGCGACGTCCTGCGCGACCAGCTCTATTACCTCGCGCAGTGCGGCTTCGACGCCTTCGCCGTGCGCGGCGACCGTGATCTCGCCGACGCGCTCAAGGGTCTCGCCGATTTTAGCGACGGCTATCAGGCCACGTGGCGGCGGCCTGTGCCGCTGTTCCGCCGGCGCGCGATTCCCTCTATCCTGCACAGCCAGCCGCTC
>Ga0335081_10003877_pt1 | contig 23573 bp, 19 predicted proteins | sample Lox_Sample_35_FD_206713 | JGI IMG/M metagenome (GOLD analysis project Ga0335081, IMG submission 206713) | Soil microbial communities from Loxahatchee National Wildlife Refuge, Florida, United States - Lox_Sample_3.5 | ecosystem: Environmental > Terrestrial > Soil > Wetlands | place: USA...
CGGGAGGGTCGTCACGGGTGCCTGGCCTGCCTGCTCCTCTCCGGCGACGAGGCGAGCAGCGAGACGCCGCGCATGGCGCCCTCACCGGATGCGGGCCGCGCGCCGGCCGAGAAGGAACGCGCCTCACCGGTCACCGGTGTGCCGCTCGGCGCCGTGCCCGGTCAGTCGCCCCCGGGCGCCTGAGAAGGCCGCCCGCGTCCTCACCGAACCCCCCGCGCCGACGCCTCTGGCAACGAGCGCGTGGGCCCGGGCCCGTCCCCGAAGCCCGTCCCTCCCAGCCCGACCTCACCCCGACAGAGGGTCAAGAGGTCCCGGGGTCCACCCATGAAGAAGCTCATGGCTCTCCTCGCCTTGGCCCTCGCGGCCACGCTCCCCGCACCGGCCCGCGCCGCCCTGGAGGTGGTGACGAGCGTCGAGGGCCTCGCCGCCATCGCCCGCGAGGTGGGCGGCGCGCGGGTGGCGGTGACGAGCCTCTCCCGCGGCATCCAGGACCCGCACTTCGTCGACGCCAATCCCAACCTGGCCGTCGAGCTCAGGCGCGCCGACCTTCTCGTCGACGTGGGCCTCGACCTCGAGATCGGCTGGCTGCCGCCCCTCGTGAACCAGTCGCGCAACCCCGACATCCAGCCGGGGGGCTCGCGCCGGCTCACCGCCGCCAGCGCGGTGGCGGTGGAGGAGGTGCCGACCGGCCCGGTGGACCGCAGCCTCGGCGACCTGCACCCGGCCGGGAACCCGCACTTCCTGAGCGATCCCCGGGCGGTGGCGAACATCGCGCGGGCCCTCGCGAAGAAGCTCGGCGAGATCGATCCCGCCGGGGCCGACTACTACCGCCAGCGGCTCGCCGAGTTCGAGCGGAAGGTCGACGCCGCCCAGGCCCGCTGGCGCGCCGAGCTCGCGCCCTTCCGGGGACAGCCGGTCCTCACCCAGCACAACTCCTTCACCTACTTCCTCGAGTGGGCCGGCCTCACCTGCGCCGGCTACCTCGAGCCGAAGCCCGGCATCCCGCCGCCGCCGAGCCACCTCGCCGAGCTCGTCGGGGTGGTGAAGGCGAGGGGGGTGAAGGCCATCCTGGTCGAGAACTTCTACGATCTGCGCTCGGCGGAGATCGTGGCGAGGCACGGCGGCGCCAAGGTGGTGAGCGTGCCCGGAGACGTGGGCGGCTTCAGGGACGAAGCTGGGGTGCTGGACCCCAAGGACTGGTTCGCCTACATGGACGATCTCGTCCAGCTGGTGGTTGGGGCGCTCAAGTGACGGCCAGGGCGGGGGACCTCCCGCCAGGCGGAGAGAGCGGCCCGGCCCGGCGGGGAAGGGCGAATCCCCGTCCGCCCGGCCCGGCCGGCGCCCCCCGCATCGACGGCCTCTACCGGGTCCTCTACCGGTGGGCCTACCGGGCGATGCGCCTCTACTGGGCGGCGGTGCATCCGCGCACGCACGGCGCCCTGGTCGCGATCTTCCACGGGCGGCGGATCCTGCTCGTCAAGAACTCCTACGTCCCGTACCACTCGCTGCCCGGCGGCTACGTGAAGCGCCGCGAGAGGAGCCTCGACGCCGCCCGGCGCGAGCTGTGGGAGGAGACCGGGATCCGCGCCGACCCGGCGCGGCTCAGGCTCGCCCTCGACCTCGACCACCGCTGGGAGGGCAAGCGGGAGCACCTCGAGATCTTCGAGATGGAGGTGGCCGAGCCGCCGGAGGTGCGGATCGACCGCCGCGAGGTCGAGTGGGCCGAGTTCGTGGAGGTCGAGAGCGCGCTGGCGCTCCCCTTGTTCCCGCCCCTGCGCCAGGTCCTCGAGGGGCGGCTCGGCTCGGGATGGGGCACGGCTGCGCCGGCCGGTCAGAGCGAGGTCCGGTAGGTGATCCCGGTCGCGATGTCGGGGGTGTTGGAATCGTAGAACCAGCCGTCCGGGCTATGCGGATTCGAGCCCGGGGTGAAGTCCTCCGAGAACCACCAGGTGAAGGCGCCGTAACGCACCCCGCCGCTCATCTGGTTCTGGGCCCGGAAGGTGCCGTAGTACCCGGAGGACTGGTAGTCCAGATCGGTCGTGGTCGACGGGAGCGACCAGCCGTCCTCGAAGACCCTCGAGGTGAGCCGATCCTCGAGGAGGAGGGTGACCGCGCCGAGGCGCACCGGCAGGGAGAGCTCGAGGGTGTAGTGCCAGGTCTCCGGGGCGAGCCCGACCGGGACCGAGAGGCCCCCGAAGGCCGAGAGGGCCAGCATGGCGTGGGCGGTGAGCCAGGGCGCGATCTCGAAGGTGCCGAGCAGGGCCCCCCCGGCGTCGAAGTGGCCCGAGCCCCCCAGCGCCTGCGGGCTCCCCGCCGGCAGCTTGAGGTCCAGCCGGGCCGAGAGCCCGTAGCGCGACCGCCCAGGCGTCACCGCCGAGGCGCCGCCCTCGGCGATGAGGAACTGGGTGCGCAGGACGAGGTCGCCGAAGGCGAGCCGGGCCGAGCGGATGTCGAGTCCCCTCCCGGTGGCGGGATCCTCGAGGGTGACGTGGATGGCGTTCTGCGGATAGAGGTCGCGCTCGAAGTTGATGGAGTTGATGAAGCCGTGCCACCACTCGATGACCGGATCGGACCAGCCCCCCCAGTGCTCGGTGATCCGCACTTCGAGCGCGGTGGAGAAGCGCTGCCACAGCGGGCGCGGTCCGAGCGGCGGGCCCGGCCCGAGGAGACGGGACCACGGCACCCGCAGGGAGGCGCTGAGCGCGTCCGCCTGCTCGTCGGTCTGCAGCAGGACCGTCTGGCTCCCGCGGGTGAGGAGGGTCGGGGTGCTCCAGTCGTTCGCCAGGGTCCAGCGCAGGTCGAGCTCGGGCTTCTCGAGAGCGCGCGCGTCGGCGAGGGTCATCTCGAGGAAGAGCGTGCTGAAGGTGCCCTCGGTCCGTAGCCCCATGGGCGCGTCCGATCCCGGCGCGGCGAGGGCCCTCGAGGCGAGGAGCCCGCCGAGGAGGGCGAGTGCCGGGCGCGGCCGCATCCCGGCATCCTATGCCAAGGCGGCCGGAGGCCGGGCGCGCCGCGCGCGCCGGGTGGGCGCCTATGGGATCCCTGACCACCTCTCGGCCTTGACGCCCGGGCGGGCGGGTTCCCCCTCGCCCGGCCGTCCGCGCCAGGCCCTCGCGCTCAGCGCCCCCATCGCTTGCGCTTGCGCCACAGGGTGGAGGAGTCGATCCCCAGGATGCGCGCCGCGTCCTCGAGGGTGGCGGCCCGGGCGAGGACCCGCAGGGCATGCTCCCGCTCGATCTCGTCCGCGGTGAAATCGCCCCCCAGCACCGGGGTGGTGGGCTGGGTGGCGATGCGCTCCGGGAAGCTCTCCGGTTCGAGGACCTGCCCCGGCGCCAGGATGAGGGCCCGCTCGATGCCGTTGCGCAGCTCCCGGACGTTCCCGGGCCAGCCGTAGGCGACGAGCACCCGCTCGGCGGCGGCCGAGAGCTCGGGAGGCGGGCGCCGGCTCTGGCGGGCGAAGAAGGCGATGAAGCGGCGCGCCAAGGGGAGGATGTCCTCGGTCCGCTCCCTGAGGGGCGGGACCGTCACCTCCACCACGTTGAGCCGGTAGAGGAGGTCCTCGCGGAAGCGCCCGGCCCGCACCTCCTCCTCGAGGTCCCGGTTGGTGGCGGCGACGATGCGGACGTCGGCGGTGCGGGTGCGCGTCTCGCCGACCCGCTCGAAGCGCTTCTCCTGGAGGAAGCGCAGGAGCTTCGCCTGCAGGCCGGGCGAGATCTCCCCGATCTCGTCGAGGAACACGGTGCCGCCCTCGGCGGCCTCCACCCGCCCTTCCTGGTCCTTCACCGCGCCGGTGAAGGCTCCCCGCGCGTGGCCGAAGAGCTCGCTCGCGAGCAGCTCCTCGGAGAGCGTCGGGCAGTTCACGAGCACGAAGGGGCGGTCGTGGCGCGGGCTGCGCGAGTGGAGCAGGCGGGCGAGGACGCCCTTGCCGGTGCCGTTCTCGCCGCGCAGGAGCACCGCCACGTCGTGGCCGGCCGAGCGGCCGATGACCTCCAGGGCGGCCTGCATGCGCGGCGAGGCGGTCTCCACCATCGCCTCCGGGGCCGCCTCCTCGAGGCGGGTCTCGAGCTCGAACAGCCGCCGCTCGAGCGCGCGCCGTTCCCCGGTGCGCTCCACCAGGTAGCGGATCTGCGTCGGGGTGAAGGGCTTCGGCAGATAGTCCTTGGCGCCGCGCCGCATGGCCTCGACGGCGGTGTCGATGGTGGCGAAGGCGGTGATGACCACCACCTCCAAGCCGGGCCGCTCGGCGAGCAGGCGAGGCAACAGGTCCATCCCGCTCTCCTGCCCGAGCCTCAGGTCGCAGAAGGCGAGGTCGAAGGGCTCGAGCCGCAGCGCCTCGATGGCCGCCGTCGAGTTGGCGGCCTGGGCCACCTTGGCCCCGAGGCCCTCCAGGCAGAGCATGAGGGTGGTCCGGATGTTCTTCTCGTCATCGATGACGAGCACCCGAAGCGGTTGAGCTGAAGGAACGGCCGCCGCGTCCGCCATGGCATAGCCTCGCCTTGCAAACTGCACGAACCCCGGGCAGCCGGTCGTGCAACCTGCGCCCAGAGCCTCCAGCGGCTCGGTGCGTCCGTTGCCTGGGATCCGAGCAGTCCCGAGGATTTACTTGCCGACCCGTACAGGGCACGATGCCTGCACCCGGCCCCAGCCCATCCGCGGTCGCGGAGATTTGCAAGACGCATGAAGCTCTCGAACCTCCGGAGAGCGCTCCTCGGCGCTCCGCGCGACATCTCCGATCCGAAAACCTATCACCACATCTCGCTCATTGCGTTCCTGGCATGGGTCGGCCTCGGCGCCGACGGGCTGTCCTCCTCCTCCTACGGTCCCGACGAGTCCTTCCGCACGCTCGGTGAGCACCACTTCCTGGCGGTGGGCCTGGCCCTCGCCACCGCCTTCACCGTCTTCATCATCTCCTACGCCTACTCGCGCATCATCGAGCACTTCCCGTTCGGGGGAGGCGGCTACGTGGTGGCCACCAAGCTCCTCGGCCCGCGCTTCGGGGTGGTCTCCGGATCGGCGCTCCTCGTCGACTACGTCCTCACCATCTCGACCTCCATCGCGGCCGGCGCCGACGCCACCTTCAGCTTCCTGCCGGTGGGCTGGCTCTCGCTCAAGCTCCCCATCGAGCTCCTCGCCATCGGCCTGCTCATGCTGCTCAACCTGCGCGGCGTGAAGGAGTCGGTGACCGTCCTCGCCCCCATCTTCGTGCTGTTCCTCGTCACCCACGCGGTGCTCATCCTGGGGGTGGGCATCTCGCAGGCACGGGACGTGCCGCTCGTGGTGCACGAGGTGAAGGAGGGTTACCACCACAGCGTGGCGCTGCTCGGGCTCAGCGGGGTGGCCCTCCTGTTCCTCAGGGCCTACTCGATGGGCGCCGGCACCTACACCGGCATCGAGGCCGTCTCCAACGGCCTGCAGATCATGCGCGAGCCGAAGGTGCACACCGGCAAGAAGACCATGATGTACATGGCAGTGTCGCTCGCCCTCACCGCCGGAGGCATCACCCTCGGCTACCTGCTCGTCCACGCCATCCCGGTCGAGGGCAAGACCATGAACGCCGTCCTGGTCGAGCGCTTCGCGGGGGGGCACGGGACCGCCGGCCAGCTCTTCATCTGGCTCACCCTGGCCGCCGAGACCGCGCTGCTCTTCGTGGCCGCCCAGGCCGGGTTCATCGACGGCCCGCGCGTCATGTCCAACATGGCCAACGACTCCTGGCTGCCGCGGCGCTTCGCCCAGCTCTCCGATCGGCTCTCCATGCAGGACGGCATCCTCCTCATCTCGGCGGCCTCGGCCGCCACCCTGCTCTACACCCGCGGCGACACGAGCACCCTCGTGCTCATGTACTCCATCAACGTCTTCCTCACCTTCTCCCTCTCGGAGAGCGGGATGGTGCGCTACTGGTTCCGCGAGCGCGCCAAGTACCCGGACTGGAAGAACCACATCCTCATCCACCTCATCGGCCTCGTCCTGTGCGTCTCGATCCTGGTGGTGGCTATCTTCGAGAAGTTCCGCCAGGGCGGGTGGATCACCCTGCTCGTGACCTCGCTCCTCATCACCCTCTGCCTGGTCATCAAGCGCCACTACGAGGGCGTGCGCAAGAACCTGCGCCGGCTGGACGAGATCATGAACGCCCTCCCCGCCCTCCCGGGCGGAGCGCACGAACCCCTCGACCACAAGATCCCCACCGCGGTGCTCCTCGTGGGGGGATACGGCGGCCTCGGCATCCACCAGATCCTCACCATCCAGCGGCTGTTCCCGGGCACCTACAAGAACCTGCTCTTCATGTCGGTGGGGGTCATCGACGCCGCGTCCATGAAGGGGGTGGCCGAGGTCGACGTGCTGAAGCGCCACACCGAGGAGGGCCTGAAGCGCTACGCCGAGCTGGCCCGGCGCCTGGGCTTCCACGCCGACTACCGGTTCAGCATCGGCACCGAGGTGGTGGCCGAGGCCGAGCGCCTGGCCCTCGAGGTCGGCCAGGAGTTCCCGCGCGCCATCTTCTTCGCGGGCAAGCTCATCTTCGAGCGGGAGCGCTGGTTCCAGCGGCTGCTCCACAACGAGACCGCCTACCAGCTGCAGCGAAGGTTGCAGTTCGCCGGCCTGAACGCCATGGTGCTCCCGGTCCGCGTCATCTCGGAGGTGGCCGGCCAGAGGAAGGCCGCCTAGCCGCGGGCCAAGGAGAGGGGCCCTTCGATGATCGACCTCGTCACACCCGACCCGGCGTCTGCGGGGCTCGGCCCGAGCGCGAGGGAGATCGACGAGCTGCGGCGTGCCGAGGCGCCCGCCGCCGACCCCGGGCGAGCGCGCGCCGCGGTGGTCCGCTACCTCGAGCCCCGCGCCGCCGTGCCGCCCGGCCAGGTCTTCCTGGCCGCCTCTCCCGACCAGGCCTACGCCGCGATCCTCCGCCTCCTCGTCGAGCCCGGCGACGAGGTGCTGGTCCCGGCCCCGAGCGCCCCTCTCTTCGGCCTCCCGGCGGACCTGGAGGGCGCGCTCGGCCTGCGCCGCTACCCCTTGATCTACGACGGCGGCTGGCGGCTCAAGCGACGGGCCCTGGCCCGCGCGGTGACCGCCCGCACGCGCGCGGTGGTGGTGGCGAGCCCGGCCATCCCCACCGGCGGGCTCCTCGCGCCGGAGGACCTGGCCTTCCTCGAGGAGCTGTGCGCCGAGCGCGGGCTGGCCCTGGTGGGGGACGAGCGCTACGCCGACACGGCGACCGCTCCGGCGCCGAGCGTGGCGAGCGTGAAGGCGTGCCTCGGCTTCCACCTCGCCACCCTGGCCGCGGTGAGCGGCGCCTCGACGCTGGCGGTGGCCTGGGTGGCGGCGGTCGGTCCGGCGGAGCTCCTCGCGCCCTCGCTCGAGCGCCTCGAGGCCGCCACCGCCGCCCTCGCCGGCGGGGAGGAGTGGTGCCTCCTGCCGGCGCTCCTCGAAGGGCGCCGGCGCTTCCAGGACCCCCTCCGGGCGCGGCTCAGGGAGAACCGGGCCCTGCTCGCCCGGGCCTCCCTGGGCGAGGCGCCCTTCACCCTGCTCAACGCCGGCGGAGGCTGGTTCGGGGTGCTCGAGATCGGCCCGGCCGAGGAGGAGGCGGAGGTGGCGCGCGCCCTCGCGGAGGAGGGCGTGCGGGTCCTCCAGGGCTCGCGCTACGGGTTCGAGCACCCCGGCTACCTGGTGGTCTCGCTCCTCCCGAGCCCGGAGCTGGTGAGGGAAGGCGCCGAGCGCATCGCTCGCGGGCTGCGCCGCCCCTTGGCGGGGTAAGGCGTCTTGCACCCTGCAGCCCGGCTCGGCCCCCCGCCCTGCGAAAGACAGGGCGGAGGCCCAGGCGACGCCTGGCGCTCCGGCCCTGGGCCTCCTGGCCTGGAACGTGCTTCCCCGGGCAGGGCCCGGGGCCTTCCACCCCGAGCGATGGGCGGTCCGATGCGCGACTTGATAGCCGGCGACGTGCTCGACCAGTTCAGGCTCACCGACCTCCTCGCCCGCGGCGGGATGGCCTCGATCTTCAAGGCGGTCGACGGCGAGACCGGCGCCGCCGCGGTGGTGAAGGTCCCTCACATCCAGTACGAGAGCGACGTGGTCTTCTACCAGCGCTTCCGGCGCGAGGAGGAGATCGGCCAGCAGCTCGACCACCCCAACCTGGTGAAGGTCCTCCGGCCGCGCGAGAAGAGCTGCATGTACCTCGCCATGGAGTACGTCGAGGGGCGCCAGGTCTCGGCCCTCCTGCAGCGCCAGCGCCCGCTCGAGACCGCCCTCGCGCTCGACATCGCCCGCCAGACCTGCGAGGCGCTGGTCTACCTGCACGAGCGCGGCATCCTCCACCGCGACATCAAGCCGGAGAACATCCTCGTCACCGAGAGTGGACAGGTGAAGATCATCGACTTCGGGATCGCCACCCGCGAAGCGGCCCGGCGCCTGACCTGGGCCGGGCTCTCCCACGCGGTCGGTACCCCGGATTACATGGCCCCCGAGCAGATCCGTGGACAGCGCGGCGACGCCCGGACCGACGTGTACGCGCTCGGCACCCTGCTCTACGAGATGCTCACCGGCGAGCTCCCCCACCAGGCCCCCAACAGCCAGGCGCTGCTGCACGCCAAGGTGAACCTCGAGCCGAGGCCGCCCCGCGAGCACGTCCCCGGGATCGCCCCCGCGCTCGAGGCCATCATCCTCGGCGCCGTCGCCCGCGCGCCGCGGGACCGCTACCCGAGCGCCGCCGCGCTCCTCGAGGACCTCCGCCACCCCGAGGCGGTCCGGCCGAGGGAGGAGCCCCGAGGTCTGGCCCCTTCTCGCCGCCCGCTCCCGCGCCGGCTGGCGGTCTCGGTGCTGGTGGCGGCGGCCCTCGCCGGCCTTTGCTCCCTCGTCTACCTGAGCGGCCGCCCCGCGCCGCGGACGCCTCCGGCGCCCGCGGCGCACGAAGGGCGGTAGCGGCGCCCGCGCCCCGCGCCGGCGAGAACCCCTCCCTCGCCTAAGCGCCCGCTCTCCCGGTTCCCGCGATCGGTAGGGCACCGGTGTGCGAGTTCTCCCGACGCCGCGAGGAGTTGACACCCCGCACGGGGCTGCAATACTCGCAGCGAAGTACCCTCTTGAGGTGTGCCCATGACATTCATGTACCGACACGCTGTCACGGCGGGCGCGCTCGCCGTCCTGCTCGCCTGCTCGTCGAGCAGCAGCTCCTCGTCGGGGACCGGGTCGCTCTCGGTGACCGCGAGCCCGACCACGGCCGTGGCCGACGGCACGAGCACCGTGACCATCCACGTCGCGGGGACGGCCAAGGCGCCCATCTCCATCGTCACCAGCAAGGGCAGCTTCGCCGGCCAGTCGAGCGCGACCTACCAGGCCACCCCCTTCGACGCCGTCCTGCAGACCTGTGACTCGAGCAAGGACAGCAGCTGCGCCGGAGACGCCATCGTGCGGGCCCAGGACGCCAACGGGGTGAGCGGCTCGGCGATCGTGGTGCTCACCGCGCTCTCCGGCGGGACCGACGGGGGCACCGACGGCGGGAGCGACGCCGGCAGCGACGGCGGCACCTCCGGGACCACCCAGCTCGGCTCGCTCAGCCTCCTCTCGCAGGCCTACGAGATCCAGGGCGTGCGCTTCTCGGGCTTCCAGGAGGTGAACAACCTCACCTTCCAGGTCCTGGACGCGACCGGCCAGCCGTACGTGGCTGGACTCACGGTCAATTTCACCCACACCTCGCTCGGCGGCTCCTTCATCGGCGCCTCCTCGAGCTGCACCAACGCCAACCCCTCCGTCTGCAGCGCCAGCGCGGTCACCGACAGCTCGGGCCAGGTCACTGTGCCGCTCGCCTCCGGGACGGTGGCCGGCGTGGTGGCGGTGACGGCCAGCGCCACCCTGGGCGGGATCACCATCACCGACACGGCCTCCGGCATCGCCATCGTCGGCGCCAAGGCCAGTGGGTCGCACATCTCCATCGAGTGCACGCCGAAGAACGTCCCGGCCCTGGCGGCCGACCGGACTTGCCTCACCACCTACTACGACGGTGTCATCACCTGCACGGCCTACTTCGCCGACCGGTTCAACAACGTGATCGGCGTGCCCCTGCTCGCCACCTTCGCCAGCGAGGCTGGCTCGCCCGGCCTGCCGGTCCTCACCGCGGCCTACGATCCCAAGACCACCACCGACCAGACCTCCAAGCTCGGGTTCGCGGTCGAGACGGTGGCGGTGGCGGGCTACCCCTTGCCGGTGGACGTGGCGCCGGTCGGCTCCGAGCCCTCCAGCACGGTCACGAACGATCCGTGCGGGACCGGCGCCAGCTTCACCCGCATCCACAACCCGCGCGACGGCCTCGTCACCATCATCGTCATGGCGCGCGGGGAGGAGGGGTTCGTCGACCTGAACGGCAACGGGGTTTGGGACGCCGGAGAGCCCTTCATCGACCTCGGCGAGCCCTTCGTCGACGCCAACGACAACGACCTTCACGACTCGGGTGAGTGGTTCCTCGACGCGAACAGCAACGGCGTGTGGGACGGCCCGAATGGGAAGTGGGACTCCGATACCACCATCTGGGCGGCGACCCGCGTGGTCTACACCGGCCTGCCCGCGGCCCAGACCGCCGCCTCCCCCGGCTCCTACGTCACCAACGTGAACCCGGTGGACGGCAGCGGCAACCTGGCGCTCAGCCTGGCGGCGCTCACCGACGGGACGTTCACCTTCGTCTTCCAGGACGAAAACATGAACCAGCTCTCCCCGTCCTTCACGAGCTACACCCCCCTCTCCGAGACCGGCAACTCGACGCCCAAGGTGCTCTTCTCGCCCGCCAACGTCGACAACCTCGGGATGGGTTTCGAGCAGCAGTACTGCCAGGAGAAGGCGCCCACGGCGGCCGCCACCTGCTCCAACATCTGCCCCTCGGCACCCTGCTACGTGCGGACCTTCGTCGGTCCCTACCCCAAGGGGTCGGTGGGCGTAGCCTCGGCCATCCCCTCGAAGGTCGGGTTCGACGCGATCGACATCGAGCCCACCGTGAACAAGATCACGGTGGCCCCCGGGGTCCGCCAGCCGGTCGCCGTGAGTCAGTAAGGGCGATCGAGAGAAGGCCTCCCTGCGAGGGCCGGCCCGCCGGGTCGGCCCTCGCGCTTTCTATCGCCCGGCTGCCCCCCGCGAGGCCCTGAGGGGTTAGCGCCGAAAACCCGGCCACCGTGGCCCCGGGGGCGCCGGACGCCCGGGCGGGTCGCCTTCGGCCTATCGATAACCGAACGTTATCGAACGTGCGAGGGCGCGCTATTGGACTTGGAGGCGGTGCGACCCCAGCTTTAGCTTGAGGATCCCTCTTCCGGAAACACCAACCCGGGACAGGGCCAACAAGAACATGCTCAGTCGATGGTTCAATGCAGTGCTCGGTGCCTGGTTGGTCGTCGTCGCCCTCTTCGCGAGCAAGGGAGCGGAGGCCGTCAACAACCTGCTCCTCGGATGCGGCATCTTCCTCATCGCGTTCCTCGCCATGGGCGTGCGGCCGCTCGGAAGGCTGAACGCGCTCCTCGGCGCCTGGGCGATCGCGTCGCCCTTCGTGCTCGGCTACCACGACGCGGCGGCCGGCCTCTCCGACGTGGCGGTCGGAGTGCTGGTCTTCGCGAGCTCGCTCTTTTTCGAGCGCCGGGCCGAGGGGCACCCCGAAAGCCCGGCGAGCTGAAACGAGCGCTCCAGAGAGCGCCGGTCCACGGGAGCTCCTCCTTCCCGCCGACGGCGGCTGACCGGCCCTCCGGGTCCTCCGCCGCGGCCACCTCCTCGCCGCCCACGACTCGTCGGGAGCGGATGGTCGGCCGAGAAGGGCTCTCCTCGCGCGCCTCCCTGGCGCGACGACGCGGGTGCGTGCCTCGAAAGATGCATCCCAAGAGAGCGGAAAGGGCCCAGGCCCTTTTCGGTTTCAAGCCATCTCCGGTTCTGGTCAAATGAGCTAGCCCATTCGAGGAACGCTCCGCGTCGCCGCCCTCGCGGCACGGCGTTCGCCCACCGTTCGGGGAGAGGAGCGAGAACGTGGCCAGCTACCAGGAACTCGTACGGGTGGTCGTCGACGAGAACCGCCGCGTGCTCGAGGCGGTCGAGGTCGCCGAGGTCGGGCGCCTCATCGAGGAGATCGAGAAGGCGAAGACCATCCAGCTCTTCGCGCTAGGGCGGATGCAGGCCTCCATGCGGGCCTTCGCCATGCGCCTCAAGCACATGGGCTTCGACGCCTACGTGGTCTTCGACACCACCACCCCGGTCATCGGGCGGGGCGACCTGCTCATCGTCAACTGCGCGGTGACCGCCGTCGACCTCAACATCATCAAGCTCGCCAAGGCGGCCGGCGCGCGGGTGTGCGTCATCACCGCGCACCCGGAGAACGAGCAGGGGCGGCTCGCCGACCTGACCGTGCTCGTGCCGGGCCAGATCTTCGGCACGGCCCCCGAGCTGAGGTCCGTCCAGCCCATGGCCTCGCTCCTCGAGCAGGCCCTGCTCCTCTTCGAGGACATCGTGGTCATGCTCCTCATCGAGAAGCGGAAGATCGCGCCCGAGGAGATGCAGCGGCGGCACACCAACTTGGAGGGCGTGATGGGGGAGTTCGCCTGAGGGCTCGCCCCCGCCGCAGGCGCGACGGGCGGGCGAGGGCCGGCGGTCCAGCATCCGTCGCGCCGGGGAGGAGCGGCGCCCTCGCGCGGCGGGAGTTCACCAGAACCCGGAGGTGTCTTCATGCAGAAGCGGACAGGTCTCGTCACGGCGCTGTGCGCGGCCGTGGCCCTCGCACTGGTCATCGGCGCCGGGGCGGCCCGCGCCAAGTCGTACACCATGGTCTCCATTCCGAAGCTGCGGGCCACCTGGTTCGACCGGCTGGAGGTGGGGCTCAAGAAGGCCGGAGCGGACTTCGGCGTGGGGGTGAGCCAGCAAGCCCCGGCCTCGGCCGACGAGGCGCAGCAGGTGCGGCTCATCGAGGACGCCATCAACCAGGGCAACAACGCCCTCCTGGTGGTCCCGAACGACGCCAAGTCCATCGAGCCGGTGTTTGCCCGCGCCCGCGCCCAGAAGATCGTCACCATCACCCACGAATCGCCCAACCAGAAGAACGCCGACTTCGACATCGAGATGATCGACAACGTGGCCTTCGGCGAGAAGGCCATGGAGCTCATGGTGAAGAACATGGGCGTCACCGAGGGCGAGTTCGTGGTCTTCGTGGGATCCCTGACCGTGCCGGCTCACAACATCTGGGCCGACGCCGCCATCGCGCTCGCCAAGAAGAAGTACCCCGGCCTGAAGCAGGTGGCCGACCGCTACCCGGCCTCCGAGGACCAGAACCTCGCCCGCCAGACCGCCCTCGACGTCATCACCGCCCACCCCAACATCAAGGCCTTCCTCTGCTTCGGCAGCCAGGGCGGACCGGGGGCGGCCCAGGCGGTGCGCGAGAAGGGCCTCATCGGGAAGATCACGGTCATCGGCACCACCTCGCCGAGCCAGGCCGGCCAGTACCTGAAGGACGGCTCCTTCAGCGTCGCCATCCTGTGGGATCCGGCCGAGGCGGGCTACGCCATGACCTACCTCGCCAAGACCGTCCTCGACGGCAAGCGGGCCTCCATCGGCGCGAACCTCGACATCCCCACCCTCGGCAAGCCGCTCAGCTTCAAGGGCAACACCCTGGTCTACGACCGGCCGCTCATCGTGACGAAGGACAACGTCGACCAGTACAGCAGCTTCTAGCGGACCCCCTGCAGGAGCGCGCCCGGCGGGCCTTCTCTTCCTCTCGCCGGGCGCGCGCCTGACCGGACCCGGCCGGATGGACGAGTTCCTGCGGCTCCACGACATCCACAAGAGCTTCGTCGGGGTCTACGCCCTGCGGAGCGTGGAGTTCGTCATCCGCCGGGGCGAGATCCACTGCCTGGTGGGGGAGAACGGTTCCGGGAAGTCCACCCTCATCAAGATCATCTCGGGGGTGCTCGAGCCCGACCGCGGCCAGATGTTCGTCGAGGGCCGGCCGGTCGACCACCGCGGCTCCGCCGCCACCATGGCGCGCGGGATCCAGGTCATCTACCAGGACCTCTCGCTCTTCCCCAACCTGTCGGTGGCCGAGAACATCGCCATCGCCGAGCTGAAGGAGCAGGCCCGCGCGCTCGTCGACTGGCGGGCGGTGCGGCGGATCGCCCGGGCGGCCATGGACCGCATCAAGGTCGACATCGACCCGGACGCCCTGGTGGGCGAGCTGCCCATCGGGTTGCAGCAGCTCGTCGCCATCTGCCGGGCCCTCACGAGCGACCTCAAGCTGCTCATCCTCGACGAGCCGACCGCCTCCCTGCCCAAGCGCGACATCGACAACCTGCTGGCGGTGGTCCGCGATCTGCAACGCCACCGCATCGCGGTGCTCTTCGTCAGCCACAAGCTGAACGAGATCCTGGAGGTGGCGGAGCGCATCACCGTCCTGCGCGACGGCGAGAGCGTGGGAACCCTGCCGCGCGGGGAGCTCACCGACGAGAAGCTCGTGGCCCTCATGACCGGCCGAACCTTGAGCGAGACCCGCTTCCGCCTCGAGGCTCCGCGCCCCCCCGCCCTCCTCGAGGTGAGGGGCCTCGGCAAGCGCCACAACTTCGAGGACGTCTCCTTCGAGGTCCGCAAGGGCGAGATCGTGGGCCTCACCGGCCTCATCGGCTCCGGCCGGACCGAGCTCGCCCTGGCGCTCTTCGGGGTGAGCCCGGCGGAACGGGGGACGGTGAAGGTGGAGGGGCGCGAGGTGCACATCGCCTCGGTACAGGACGCGGTCGAGGCTGGCATCGCCTACGTGCCGGAGAACCGCCTGGTCGAGGGCCTCATCATGCGCCAGTCGGTGGCGGACAACGTGACCGTCGCCATCCTCGACCGCCTGCTCGATCGCCTGGGGCTCCTCGACCTCCAGGAGCGCGCCCGCAAGGCCGACGCCTGGGTGAAGGCCCTGGAGGTCAAGGTGGCCGACCCCGGGGTGCCGGTCCAGACCCTCTCCGGCGGTAACCAGCAGCGGGTGGTCCTCGCGAAGTGGCTGGCCGCCGAGCCGCGGATCCTGATCCTCGACGGCCCGACGGTGGGGATCGACGTCATGGCCAAGGGGGCCATCCACGAGCTCATCCGCGGGCTGGCCGGGAAGGGCCTGGGGGTCCTCCTCATCACCGACGAGATCCCCGAGGCGGTCAACAACTGCAACCGCATCCTCATCATGCGGTCCGGGAAGATCCGCCTGGCCCTCGACACCGCCGGAATCGAGGCCGAGCGCGTGCAGAAGCTGGTGGAGGCGCGCAGCTAGGGGGACGAGGGCCGACCCGGGGTCTCCTCCCCGAGGACCCGGGCGGCAACGAGCGCATGCTGAAGAGACTGTTGCGGCAGAACGAGACCTACCTGGTGATCCTGATCGCCGTCCTTTGCGTCGGCATCACCCTCGCCAACCCGGCCTTCCTGACCTTCGAGAACGTGAGCGGCTTCCTCAAGAGCTCCTCGATGGTCGGCATCATGGCGGTGGGCACCCTCTTCGTGCTCATCCTGGGCGGCACGCCCGACGTCTCCTTCACCGCCATCGCCCAGGTGGTGGAGTACGCCGTGGCGGTCCTCACCCTGCGCTACGGCGGGAACATCTTCTCGGCCCTCCTCCTCGCCGCGGCGCTGGGAGGGCTCATGGGGCTCGTGAACGGCGTCACCATCCACGCCTTCCGCGTGCCGACCATCATCGTCACCATCGCCACCTTCAACATCTACTTCGGGATGATGTACGTCATCACCGCCGGCAAGCTCATCAACGTCGTGCACCCCATGTTCAAGCGGTTCGGGGGCATCCTGCTCTTCCCCGAGACGAGCCGGATCGGCGGGACCTACGGCCTGTCGCTCATGCCGCTCATCTGGCTCGGGGCCCTCGTGCTCGGCTGGCTCATCCTGCGCCGGACCTTCATCGGCCGCAGCATCTACGCCATGGGGGGCAACGAGACCGCCGCCGAGCGGGTGGGCATCCCGACCAGGAGGACGCGGGTCTTCGTCTTCACCTTCGTGGGGATCCTGTCGGGGATCGCCGCGGTGGTCCACCTCTCCATCGTCCAGTCGGTGGTCCCGAACATCATCGTCGGCCACGAGCTGGAGGTCATCGCGGCGGTGGTGATCGGGGGAGCGAGCGTGTTCGGTGGCCAGGGGACCCTCACCGGCACCTTCCTCGGCGTGCTGCTCTTCGCCATCCTCAACAACGGCCTCACCCTGCTCAACTTCTCGTCCTACTGGTACAACGTGGCCATCGGGGTGGTCATCACCGCCGCCATCACCATCAGCGCCTACCAGCAGCTCCGGCAGAAGCGCACCCGCGTCAACGTGAAGGTCGAGGCCTAGGGGGCGAGCGTGACCACCCACCGACGGGGCTCAGCCAACCGCTCGCTCGTCGCCATCCTGGTCGGGATCGTGATCCTCATGTCGGCGCTGAACCCGCAGCGCTTCCCGACCCTCTCCAACGTCATCTCGATGGCCTACCAGCTGCCCATCATCGCCTTCCTCGCCATCGGCATGATGGTCAGCATGCTCGGCGGCGGGATCAACCTCGCCATCATCGCCACCGCCAACTTCACCGGCATCGTCACCATGCTCCTCCTGCGGGCCATGGCCGGCGCCGCCACCGACGAGGCCTCCCTCGCGATCTCGCTCCTCGCCATGGGGGGCGGGCTGGGCGCCGCGCTGCTGGTGGGGGCGGCCATGGGCTTCCTCATCGCCTACGTCGAGGTGCCGGCCATCTTGGCCACCCTGGCAGTGATGACCCTCCTGAACGGCGTGAACGTCGTCATCACCCGCGGCTACACCTGGTCCGGCTTCCCACCCTTCTTGCTCGGCATCGGCAACGGCATCGTGGGAGGCATCCCCATCCCCTTCCTGGTCCTCCTCGGGGTGTGCCTGGTCCTGGGAGTGGTCCTCAAGCGGACCAGGACCGGCGTGAGCCTCTACCTGCTCGGCTCGAACCCGGTGGCCGCGCGCTACTCCAACGTCCCGGTGCGGGCGGTCCTCATGCGCGAGTACCTCCTCTCCGCCCTGTTCTCGGCCCTCACCGCCTTCATCATGATGGGCCAGCTCAACTCGGTGAAGGCCAACTACGCCGAGTCCTACCTGCTGGTGGCGGTCCTGGCCTGCTTCCTGGGAGGGGTCGACCCCTTCGGCGGCGCGGGCACCCTCTCCGGCATGGTGCTGGCGGTGGTGATCCTGCAGCTCGTCTCCACCGGGGTGAACCTGCTGCGCCTCGACCCCTTCTTCATCCAGGCCATGTGGGGCTTCATCATCGTCCTGCTCATCGCCGCCAACCACTTCGGGGCCCGTTACCGGGAGCGTCGTCGGCTCTCGGCGGTGGCGCTCGCCGAACCGGCCGGCTCCACCCCGCCCGCTGCCCGGTGACGAAGAGCGCCCCCCGGCCGAAGGGCGGGATGGGCCACGACGCTCCTCGCCCGCGGCGGATGGGTCCATGGCCCGCGACCCGGCGCGGCGGGATCGCGCCCTCGGGCTCTCCACGGCGGCGGTCGTCCTAGGCCTCGTGGCCCCCAAAGGCGGCGCTCCTCGGCCTCCCGCGCAGGCCTCCCCGAGGCCGAGGGGAACCTGCGCACCGCGCGCGGCGTCGCCCCGGCCCTCTTCGCGCGACTGATCTTCCTCGCCGGGGTGCGCACGGCGCGCCTGCTCGCGGCTCCGGATTTCCGCGGATGGCGCTGCATGTCGGGCGGCCTTCGGCCACAGGAGCTAAGGTCGCTACGCCTCGCCGACGCTGGGCGCGTTTCGGCTCTGCGCCTGGCGCCGGGCCCCGACCTCCTCCTCGACACCGACGGGGGCCAGATGGTCTGCACCCCTGACGACCCGCGGGACTTGGCGAGGCTCCCGCCGGAGAGGCCCGGGGCGAGGGCCGGACCTTGACCACTCCAGGAAGGGCGCTACATGCCCGGCATGGGGGCGGGCCCGGAGGTGGGGGCGGCGTTGTTCGTCACGGTGAGCGTGCCGTTGGGCGTGCTCATGGCGGCCCGGTGGAACGTGCAGAAGTAAGGGATGACGGTCCCCCCCGGCGCGCTCGCCGGGATGGTGAAGCTCCGCGACCCGGAGGCGAACTCCCCGGTGTCGAAGGCGACGCCGCCGACCGCGCCCGGCCTGAAGGCACCCGGCGCGGACTCGCTCGTCACCGAGTGCAGCATGCCGTCGGCGTTCACCACCGTCACCGTGGCCCCGGGGGGCACCGAGAGGTCCGTCGGCGAGTAGGCCAGGTTCTCGATGGTGACGACGTAGCTCGGGGTCGAGGCGCCGCCGGCGGGCGCGGCCGGCGGGCCGCCGCTCGGGGAGGTCCCGCCGCAGGCGGCGGCGAGGGCGAGGAGGAGGATCCAAACCTTGGCAGGCCGCATGCGCGCTCCCTTCGAGCGGAGCTCGGCTGGGTGAGCTCCTCGGGAAGAGACACACCGCCGCCGCTCGGCAGAGGACAGGACCCCCCACTGAACCGCGGGGAGGCGCCGGCGCTGCGGGCCTAGCCGAGGTGCCGCTCCACCGCCTCCACCAGGACTTGCAGGCAGCGGACGCGGGCCCAGTACTTGTCGTTCGCCTCGACGACGGTCCAGGGAGCGTAGGTCGTCGAGGTCTGGGTGATCATGTCGTGGACCGCCAGGCGGTAGGCGTCCCACTTCTCGCGGTTGCGCCAGTCCTCGGCGGTGATCTTGTAGCGCCGGGCCGGGTCCTTCTCGCGCTCGCGGAAGCGCTCGAGCTGCTTCTCCTTGGAGACGTGCAGCCAGTACTTGACCACCGTCGCCCCGGCGTTGGAGAGCGAGCGCTCGAACTCGTTGATCTCGTGGTAGGCGCGCCGCCACTCGGCCTCCGAGCAGAAGCCCTCCACCCGCTCGACCAGCACCCGGCCGTACCAGGTGCGGTCGAAGACGGCGATGTGGCCCGCCTTGGGCACCCGCTTCCAGAAGCGCCACAGGTAGTGATGGGTGGCCTCGTCCCCCTTGGGGGCCGCGATGGGGATCACCGTGTAGCCGCGCGGGTCGAGCGCGCCGACCAGCCGGCGGATGGTCCCCCCCTTGCCGGCGGCGTCCCAGCCCTCGAGGGCGACCACCACCGGCGCCCGCGCCTCGTAGCAGGCGAACTCCAGCTCGCGGAGCCGGCCCTGCCAGCGCGCCAGCTCCTTCTCGTAGCGCGCCGGGGTGAGGCGGCGGGAGAGGTCGACGTCGTCGAGCACCGTCCGGTCGACCCGCCGGGCGGTCCGCGGCGCGGGCCGCGCCGGCTTGGCGTCGCGGGCGACCTTCCTGGCGTGGTGGGCCTCGAGCGCCTTCTCCATGGCCTCCGCCAGGGTCTCGAAGACCCGCACCCGCCGGTAACGCTTGTCCGTCGACGGCACCACGGTCCAGGGGGCCCAGGGGGTGCTGGTGCGCTCGAGCATCTCGTCGGCGGCCGTCCGGTACTGGGCGTACTTCCGGTGGGCCTTCCAGTCCCGGCGGGTGACCCTCCAGGACTCGTACTTGCTCGCCTCGATCTTCTCGAAGCGCCGCTTCTGCTCCTCGCGGGAGATGTGCAGGAAGAACTTCACCAGCAGCGCGCCGTCCTCGGCGAGCATCCGCTCGAACTGGTTGATCTCGTCGTAGGCGCTCTCCCAGACGCGGCGGGTGACCTCCCGCTCCACCCGCTCGACGAGTACCCGCCGGTACCAGGAGCGGTCGAAGAGGGCGATGCCGCCCCGCTCCGGGATGCGCGTCCAGAAGCGCCACAGGAATGGCCGCAGCCGATCCTCCTCGGTGGGGGCCCGGGTGAGGTGGACCTCGTAGCCGCGGGGGTCGATGCGGCCGAGGAGCTTCTCGAGGGCGTCGCCCTTGCCGGCCGCGTCCCAGCCCTCGAACACCACCAGGACCGGAATCCCCGCCTCGAAGATCGACCGCTGCAGGCCCGAGAGTTGCTCGCGCAGCGGACCGTAGCTGCGCTCGTAGCTGGCGCGGTTCATCTTCCGGTCGAGGTCGACGGCGTCGAGCATGGCAGTCCCCTCCTGCGAGCTTCGAGCGATGATACACGCTCGCGCGCGCCTGCCGGGCTCTTCCGCGGCGTCGGGAGGACCGGCGGCCGCGCGGCCCTCGGCCGGGTGAGGCCCTCCCCGGAGGGACCCGGCCGGACGCCGTCTTGGCGCCGGCCGGCTCCGGACCAAGGGGACCAAGGGAACGGCGCGCGAAGCCGGCGGAGCGGCCTTAACATAACGACCTCGCCGAGGGTACCCTTCGGCCCTCGAGGCGGGTCCTGTGGCCATGCGAACACGCGCTGCGATCGCCCTCCTAGCGCTCGGCCTCGCCGGGTCGGCTCGCGCCGCCCTCGGCGAGCTGGAGTCCTCCCTGGCCGCCGACCGGAGGGCCCTGTCGGCCGTGAAGGGTGCCACCATCCCGGGGAGCGCCTACTCGGTCGAGGAACTGGTGTCGCACGGGAACGTGGTCCGCGAGTACGTGTCGGGCGCGGGGGTGGTGTTCGCCATCGCCTGGCGAGGCCTCAGCCCGCCGGACCTCGGGCCCTTGCTCGGCGGGTACGCCTCCGAGTACCGGCAGGCGGCCCGCCGGGCCGCGGGTCGGCCCGGCCACCGATATCGCAAGCTCGAGACCCCCCATCTCGTCGTCGAGAGCTTCGGGCACATGCGCGACCTGAGGGGGCGGGCCTACGCGCCCTCCCTCTTCCCCCCCGGAGTGACGCCGGATGAGATCCGCTAGGGCGGTGCTCCTCTCCCTGCTCGCCGCGGCGCTCGGTTGTGGCGGCACGACCTCGGGGAAAGGCGGCACGACCTCGGCCCCCTCGGCGCCCAACGTCCTCCCGGTGTCCGTGAACGGATCGCTCTGCGCCGCCGGCTCCTATCCCAACAAGCCGTGCGTCTCGGTCACGGTGTGCGATCCCACCGGGTCGACGTGCCAGACCATCGACGACATCCTGCTCGACACCGGGAGCTCCGGCCTCCGCCTCTTCAAGAGCGTGGTGACGGTACCCCTCACCCCGGTGACCGTCACCGGGGGCACGCTCGCACAGTGCACCCAGTACGCCGACGGCACGTCGCAATGGGGACCGGTCGAGATGGCGAGCGTGGGGCTGGGGGGCGAACCCCTGGTGCTGGTGCCCATCCAGATCGCCGACGCGAGCTTCGGGACGCCGCCGGCGGCCTGCGCCAGCGCGCAGGCCGGGCCAGCCGACGGCGGGTACAACGGCATCCTCGGCCTCGGGCCCTTCGCGCAGGACTGTGGCTCCGCCTGCGCCGCCGAGGCCGACGTCGGCATCTACTACGCCTGCACCGGAGCGACCTGCAGCGGGACGACGGTGGCCCTCGCCGCGCAGGTGGAGAACCCGGTCGCGCTCTTGCCGGTCGATCACAACGGCCTGGCGGTGGAGCTGCCGAGCGTCCCGCCCGGCGGGGCCCTGTCGGTCGAGGGCCAACTCGTCCTCGGCATCGGGACGCGCACCAACAACGCCGCCGCGGGCGTCACCCCCTACCCGGTCGACGAGACGGGCGAGTTCACCACCACCCTCGCCGGCGCCAATTACCGGGCCTTCCTCGACACCGGATCGAACGGCCTCTTCTTCGGATCGCCGACCACCGCGCTCCCGGAGTGCGCGAGCCCCGACAACGGCTGGTACTGCCCGAGCACGACCGAGACTTTCTCGGCCGTGAATGCGGGTGCGACCGGGTCGCCGACCGGGACGGTGACCTTCGAGATCGGCGATTTCGAGGCCCTGGTGAGCTCGAACAACAACGCCTTCCCCGACCTCGGCGGCACCGGCGACACGAGCTTCGACTGGGGCCTACCGTTTCACTTAGGACGCAAGGTCTACGTGGGTCTCGAGGGTGAGAGCTCGCCCCTCGGAACGGGGCCCCTCTTCGCGTACTGAAGGCCTCGAGCCGACCCCGGGGCGCGGAGGCGAGGCGCTCCCCGGAGGGCGGAGCCGCACGTTCGCGGGCGAGACAAGGTGGGCGGAAGTGACCACGGGGAGGCGCCAACCATCCATGGCCCCTTCCGCCCCGACCTCTTGGCCCAGACGAACCCTCGCGCGAGAAGAGGTTAACTCCTTGACGCGCCGCTTCCGCCCTCGAGGCGCGAGCGGGATGTCCGTTTTTGCGTGAAACTCGTCCGGGAGCGCGGTGGCCCGCCTGCTCGGCCCTCGTATGAATACGGCCGCACACCGAAAGAGAGGAGGCGGCCGTGAAGAAGAAACTCACCTTGACCCTGTTCGCCCTCGCGCTCGCGGGGCTCGCCCTCGCCGTCCGCGCAGCCGAGGAGCACGGCCTCGTGGAGACGGCCTCGAGGCCCGGAGAGCACGTCATCGCTCGCGTCTGGCATGGCAAGACCGCCCGGGAGAAGGCCGACGAGTACGAGAAGTACCTCGCCGGGGCCATCACGAAGTTCCCGAGCATCCGGGGCAACCTCGGCTATCAGCTCATGCGGATCGACGGGGGCCCGGATGGGGACAAGTACACGGAGTTCCAGGTTATCTCATACTGGGAGTCACTCGACGCCATCCGGGCCTACGCGGGCGATGACATCCGGCGCACCCACGATCTCCCCCGGGACCGGGAGTTCCTGGTCGGCATGGAGCCCTATGTCCGGAACTACGAGCTGCGGATCGACGCCATCCGTTGAACCGGGAGCGCCGGAAGGGAAGGTTCGCCCGGGGCGCCGGGAGCCGAGGGCCGTGGAGGGCCGAGGCCCCACTCTCGGCCCGGACGAGAAGAGCGAAGGCCCGAGCGCCGGGCGGTCTCGCCGGGGGGACCGCGAGGTGTTCTTCGTGGTCCTGCCCGGGACCATGCTCCTCGACTTCGCCGGGACCTCGGAGACGCTCCGGGTGGCGACCGAGTTCGGGGCCCCCCTCAAGATCCACTACGTGGGCCCCGCCGACCTGCCCCGCACCTCGATCGGGCTCGCCCTGGGGGGCGTGCAGCCGCTCCCGTCCAGGCTCCCGGCGGGGGCGATCGTGGTCCTCCCCGGGGTCGAGAAATCGGCCCGGGACTACCGGCGGCCGGAGGCCCGGGAGGCCGCCGAGTGGCTCTCGCGCACGGTGGGTGAGGAGCACCTCCTCTGCACGGTCTGCTCGGGGGTCTTCCTGGCCGCCGAGAGCGGCTTGCTCGACGACCACGCCTGCACCACCCACCACTCGCTCACCGGGCGGCTCGCCCGCGAGCACCCGAGGCTGCACGTCCTCGAGAACCGGATCTTCGTCCGCGACCGCAACGTGCTCACCAGCGCCGGCGTCACCGCCGGGGTGGACCTGGCGCTCCACCTCGTCTCGGAGCTGGCCGGGCCCCGCGTGGCGGTCGAGGTGGCGCGCCTCCTCGTCCTCTACTTCCGGCGGGCCGGCAGCGACCCCCAGCTCTCGCCCTGGCTCCTGCACCGCAACCACATCGACCCGAGGGTACACGGCGCTCAGGACCTGGTGGTGCGCGACCCCGCTCACGCCTGGACCGTCCCCGAGCTCGCTCGCCGGGTGTACACCAGCCCGCGCCACCTGGATCGGCTCTTCCAGGCCTACGCGGGCATCTCGCCCCTCTCCTACCTGCGCAAGATCCGCGCCGCCACCGCGCGCGAGCTCCTCCGCCAGCCGGATGCCGGGGTGGAGCGCGTGGCGGAGATGGTGGGGTTCTCCTCGGCCGAACA
>Ga0335081_10003878_pt1 | contig 23571 bp, 23 predicted proteins | sample Lox_Sample_35_FD_206713 | JGI IMG/M metagenome (GOLD analysis project Ga0335081, IMG submission 206713) | Soil microbial communities from Loxahatchee National Wildlife Refuge, Florida, United States - Lox_Sample_3.5 | ecosystem: Environmental > Terrestrial > Soil > Wetlands | place: USA...
TCCTCACGCGGCAGTTCGGGCGCCGGCGGGTGCGGCTGCCCGAGGCCGCCGACACCGAGGCCCTGGGGCGGATGTGGCTGCGCCACCGCGACGGCTCCGCGCCCGAGGGGATCTCGCTGACGGGGCTGGCGGACGCGCTCGGGCAGCCGGCGGAGACCCCGCATCACGCGCTCGGCGACGCGCTCACCACCGCGAAGGCCTTCATCGCGTTGGCGAGCCTGCTCGACACGGTGGCGCCGCAGACGGTCGGTTCGCTCGTGGCGGCCAGCCGGCCGGCGCCCGTCATGCGCCGCTTCGGACCCGGATGATCTTCTGGGGCCTCTGAGTCCTCGCGGGCGGGACTCGAGATGGCCCCCGCGTCTGGTGGCCCCGCCACGCATGGCCGCGAGCCCGTGCGCGATGGAGTGCAAGGTCGTCCATCACCTGGAACTGCGCGATCTACACTGTGGTCGAGCGGAGGAGGATAACGCGGCCGAAGTCGTAGGAAGCGCCCCGGGGGCACGGCGCCGCTTGGGAAATAACTTCAGGATCCTGGTGGTTTCTTCCCAATAGGCTTGCGGCGTGATCATCAGCGAGTCGTTCGTGGTCGCGGATTGGACTGATGACGGGACGCATCCGGGTCGCCCGATCGCGGGCCTGCACCTCCACCGCTCTGACGACGAGGCGTGGATCGTCCTCACCGGCCGCCTCGGCTTCCAGATCGACGATGAGCAGCGCGAGGTCCCCGCCGGCGAGTCGATCCTCGTCCCCCGCGGCACGCGCCACTCGTTTTGGAACGCCACCTCCGAGCCGGCGCGCTACCTGCTGGTGATGACGCCGCGGCTGTACTCGCTGATCGAAGCGCTCCACAGTGGCGAGCGCACCGACTGGGCGCAGATCTTCGAAGAGCACGACTCCGAGCTGTTTTAGGTGGTCCGCGTCGCGAGCACGACGACATTCGAGGCGCCCCTGGCGGCGCTGCGCTTTGTCCTCGGACCTTCATGTGGCGCTGCCACACGTCAAGTCCTGCGTCCTCGCGCAGCATCCACCAGTGACGCCTCTCGGTGCCGCCGTACCCACGGCGCAGGCCACCCGTAGATGACCCATTTCGAGCCGCCGGACGCCACCGTCGCGCCTCGCTACACCGGCGTGCGCACGTTCGCCCGGCTGCCGCACGTGGCGCTGCCCCGCGACGATGTCGACGCCGCGGTGATCGGGGTCCCGTTCGACACCGCGACCAGCTTCCGGAGCGGCGCCCGCTTCGGACCCGAGGGGATCAGGTCGGCCTCGATGCTCCTCCGCCCGTATCACCCGGCGCTGGGGATCGACGTGTTCGGGACGCTGTCGATCGTCGACGGAGGTGACTTGAACGTCACGCCCGGCAATGCCCTGAAGACCACCGAGCAGATCGACGCCGCCCTGCGCCCGGTGGTCGAGGCCGGGATCGTGCCGCTCGTCCTCGGTGGCGACCACTCGATCGTTCTCGGCGAGCTCCGCGCCCAGCACGCCGTCCACGGTCCGGTGGGCCTGGTGCTGCTCGACGCCCACGCCGATACCTGGGACCAGTACTACGGCGAGCGGTACTTCCACGGCACGCCGTTCCGGCGCGCGGTCGAGGAAGGCCTGGTCGACCCGGCGCGCTCGGTCATGGCCGGCATCCGCGGCCCGCTGTACGGGCCCGAGGACATGGACGTCCCGCGCGAGCTCGGGTTCGAGGTCATCGACGGCGCCGATCTGATGGCGATGACCCCCGATGAGTACGGCGATCGGGTCCGCGGGCGCGTCGGAGACGGACCGACGTATCTGTCGTTCGACATCGATGTGCTCGACCCGGCGTCGGCGCCAGGCACCGGCACGCCCGAGGTGGCGGGCCTCGAGCCTCGCGACGCGCTCGCCTTCCTCCGGGCGCTCGCGGGTATGTCGTTCACTGGGTTCGATGTGGTCGAGGTCGCGCCGCCGTACGACAGCCCCGGGCAGATCACCGCGCTGAACGCCGCGGCGATCGCCTACGACCTGCTCGCGCTGCTGGCGGTCGCGCGCAGCCGGCAATTAGAGGACCGATCCTGACCTAAAACGGGGTTACGGTTCACCCACTGCCCAAGTGTCAGCGGAGACGAAGGAGCCCCAATGCCAGAGCTAGACCGTTACATCCCCGGCGTGCCATGCTGGATCGACACGAGCCAGCCTGACCCGGAGGCCGCCGTGGCCTTCTATCGCGACCTATTTGGCTGGGATGTAGAGGACATGATGCCAGCGGGGTCCGAGGAGAAGTACTTCATGGCGCGGATCCGGGGCGGCGACGTCGCCGGCATCGGCGGCGTCCCCGAGGGTGCCCCGCCCGTGGCCATGTGGAACACCTACGTGTGGGTCGAGAGCGCCGACGAGACAGCCGCGAAGGTCAAGGACGCCGGTGGCACCGTGATCACCGAACCGTTCGACGTCATGGATGCTGGGCGCATGGCGGTGTTCAGCGACCCCGAGGGAGCCGTGTTCTGCGTGTGGCAGCCGAACCAGCACCGGGGCGCTCAGATCGTCAACGAGCCGAGCTCGCTCAACTTCAACAACCTGAACACCCGCGACGCGGCCAGTGCGAAGTCGTTCTACCGCGACGTCTTCGGGTGGGGAACGATGCCGATGGGCGGCGGCGCCGAAGCGTGGACCCTGCCGGGATACGGCGATCACCTCGAGCTCCTGAACCCGGGAACGCGCGAGCGCATGGGGGAGATGGGCGCGCCGGGCGGTTTCATCGATGTCGTCGCGACGATCACGCCGCTTCCCGACGATCACGGGGACGTCCCGGCGCACTGGGGCGTGACATTCGCCACCGACAACGCCGACGTGACCGCGGAGAAGGCGTTCGCGCTCGGCGGAAAGATCCTGGCGCCGCCGTTCGATGCTCCGTGGGTCCGGATGACGATCATCGCCGACCCGCAGGGCGCGACGTTCATCGCGAGCCAGTTCGTCCCCGAGAACCGAGACCTCGCCGGCCAGGAACGCGCGTCAGCAAGCGCCGCCTGACTAGCGCACGCAGCATCAGAGACTCGTCTAGCTCCATCCCCGCCGTTCACGCAACAGCGGGATGGAGCCGACGCAGTCTTGTGATGTCCAGGGAGTCCGCGTCTGTGAGCCGCGCCCGGCGAGGCCCGCCGGCTGCGGCCTGCCTGCGTCAGCCAACCGCCCTCGCGGTGCTGGCGCTGCTCAGCGTTTGGGGCGTCACGTACGAGCTCGCGTTCACGGTTTTCCCGGTCCTGCTCGGCGCCTTCCCGTTTCGCGGGATCGGACCCGACGTCGTTTTCCTCATCGCCGCGGCGCTCCTGATCTGGCGGGGCACCGGCGGCGAGCGCGGCTGGGCGCTGATCGGGATCGGCGGCCTGTGCTGGGCCGCCGGCGACATCTATTGGACGCTCGTGCTCGGAAACCTCGCGAATCCGCCGGTGCCGTCCCTGGCCGATGCCGGCTACCTGTCGTTCTGCCCGTTGGCGTTTGCCGGGATCCTGTCGCTGGTGCGGCAGCGAATGTCCCGCGTGCCGAAGGCCCTCGCGGCGGACTCTGCCGCCGCCACGCTGACGGTCGGCGCGGTCGGTGCGGCGCTCGTGGTCCAGCCGGTCGTCGCCCACGCAGACGGCGGGGCCCTCGCGGTGGCCACCAACCTCGCCTACCCGATCTTCGACCTGCTCCTGCTCGGCCTGATCGTGGGCGCGACGGCGCTCGGCCAATGGCGCCTGAACCGGACGTGGGTCCTGCTCGCCGCGTCGGTGATGGCGTTCTGGATCGCGGACAGCGTGTACGTCGTCGCCGACGCGAACGGCACCTACACCCAGAACGACTGGTACAACGCGCTCTGGTACTGGTCTCCGGTGATCGCGGCGTGGGCGGCATGGGTCCCGCGTGGCGATCGGGCATCGATTCGGAACCCGATCAGCGCCCGCGGGATCGTCATGCCGGTGGCATTCGCGTCGGTCGCAATCGCGATTCTGGTCTGGTCGAGCTTCGACCGCGTCGGCGTGATCGCGATCGCCCTTGCCGCGGGCTCGTTGTCGGTGGTCATGGGCCGGCTCGTGCTGACGTGGCGCGACAACGCGCGCCTGCTCCGGGCAAGCCAGGACGAGGCGATCACCGACGCGCTGACCGGTCTCGGGAACCGGCGGGCGCTGCTGGCCGACCTGGAACGGCGGCTGTCGACGGTGCGGGACGATCGTCCGTTCACGCTCGTACTCTTCGACCTCGACGGCTTCAAGCAGTACAACGACAGCTTTGGGCACCCGGCCGGAGATGCCCTGCTCGGCCGCCTGGGACGAAAGCTCGAGGCGCAGGTCGGGGCCGGCGGGAAGGTGTACCGGATCGGCGGCGACGAGTTCTGCGCGCTGATCGATGCTCCGCAGGGAACCGCCGGCTACGAGGTCGAGACGGCGGCCAGCGCGCTGTTCGAGCAAGGCGACGGCTTCACGATCGGCTGCTCGTACGGTTCGGTCTTCGTGCCCACCGAAGCGCAGAGCACGAGCGCCGCACTCACGATCGCCGACCAGCGCATGTACGCGCAGAAGCGTATGGGCCGGGTCTCTGCGGCCCGGCAGTCGAAGGACGTGTTGCTGAGTGCGCTCGGCGAGCGGAGTTCCGACCTCGGCGCGCACGGACACGATGTGGCCGAGCTGGCCGGCGCCGTGGCGGCGGCGTTCTCGCTGCCGGTCGAGGACATCGAGGTGATCCGCCAGGCCGCCGAGCTCCACGACGTCGGGAAGGTGGCGATCCCCGATGTGATCCTCCACAAGCCGACCGCGCTCGACGACGACGAATGGGCGCTCATGCGCCGGCACACGCTGATCGGCGAGAAGATCCTCGCGGCGGCGCCCGACCTCGCGCGCGTCGCTCGGCTGGTCCGCTCGAGCCACGAGAACTACGACGGGTCGGGCTATCCCGACGGGCTCGCGCGCCGGGAGATTCCCCTCGGATCGCGCATCATCGCGGTGTGCGACGCGTTCGACGCGATGACGACCGATCGCCCGTACCGCCAGGCCATGGAGGAGTCCGACGCGGTTCGAGAGTTGCGCCGCTGTGCCGGCAGCCAGTTCGACCCCGACGTGGTCGACCGCTTCTGTGCCGCGCTGGCGGCCGGTGGCGCCGGCAACCTGCCGCGCGCCGCGTGAGTGGCGGCGTCGTCGGGGTGGCTAGTCGCGAGCGCCGGCGCCGGCCTGGCGGTGCACTTCTCGCCAAAGCCACCGCCTCCTCACCCGCCGTGGCCGGATAAGCGTCCGTGAGGCGCTTATGTTGCCGGCGCCGATGGGGGCGTTGTCGCTTTGGCGAGTTGTGCGCCTACTCAGGGGCTCAGAACAGCTGCAGGTAGCGGTCGAGCTCCCACTGGGTGATCTGCTCGTGCGCGGCCTGCCACTCGCGGCGCTTGACCTTCGCGTAGTAGTCGACGTAGTCGCCGTCGCGGGTCTTGCCGAACGCGGCACGCAGCACGTCGTTCTTCTCGAGCTCGCGGACGGCGTCGAGCAGGTTGGCCGGTAGCAGCTCGATGCCGGCGGCGGTTCGCTCGTCGGGGTGCATCTCGTACAGGTTGGCCGAGTTCGGCTCGCCCGCATCGAGGCCGCGCTCGATCCCGTCGAGGCCCGCCGCGAGCATCGCGGTCGCCGCCAGGTAGGGATTGCATGAGCCGTCGACGGTCCGGTCCTCGATCCGCCCGGCGTCCGGGATCCGGAGCATCTGCGTGCGGTTGTTGTACCCGTAGCTGACGTACGCCGGCGCCCACGTCGCGCCGCTCGTGGGCGCGCCCACGATCAGGCGCTTGTACGAGTTGACGGTCGGCGCGGTCACCGCGATGTACGCCTTCGCGTTGGCTTTCAGCCCGCCGATGAACTGGTAGGCGAGCTCGGAGAGACCGAGGCCGCGCGGGTCGTCGGCGGGATCGCGCTCGAACACGTTCTCGCCGTTCGACCACAGGCTGACGTGGAAGTGGCAGCCGTTCCCGGTCAGGTTCGCGAACGGCTTGGGCATGAACGTGGCGATCAGCCCGCGCTGCTGCGCGAGCGATTCGACCATGTAGCGGTAGAACACTGCGCGGTCGCATGTGGTGAGCGCGTCCGCGAACTGGAAGTTCTGCTCGAACTGGCCGTTGGCGTCCTCGTGGTCGGTCGCGTAGTTGTCCCAGCCGAGCCCCGTGACCGCCTTGGAGACCTCCGAGACGAAGTCGAGGTTCCGCGTCAGCGCGCGCATGTCGTAACAGGGCAGGTCGAGCGTGTCGAGCTTGTCGGCGACCTCGATCGTGCCGTCGTCGCGCCGGCGGACGAGGAAGTACTCGAGCTCGGCGCCCATCTTCAGCTCGAATCCGAGCGCCTTGGCGCGCTCGAGCTGATTGCGCAGGATCGTGCGCGGACAGAACGGCCACGGCTCGCCCTCGACGGTCACGTTGCACGCGAACCGCGCCACGTTCGGCTGCCAGGGCAGGATCGTGAGCGTCGTCGGATCCGGCATCGCGATCATGTCAGGGTCGTGGGGGCCCTGGCCGATGTCGCCGGCCGCGAACCCGGCAAAGCCGGCGCCGTCGCTCAGCAGGTCGTCGATATGGTGCGCCGGGACGAGCTTGGCGCTCGGTTTGCCGTGCATGTCGACGAACTGGGCGAACAGAAACTCGATGTGGCGCTCGCTGATGATGCGCCGGACGTCGTCCTCGTCGCTGATCTGGGGGACGCCGTCTTCGCGATGCTCAGTTGTTATAGCCATGTGCGAGGTATATCCGTCTGACCCCGGTCCCGGCAATGGCCGCGGCTACTGGGTATCGGGGGCTAGGATGTGCGCTTCGCACATACGACGGAAGGCTTTCTCTGACGGCGACCTCTGAAGCCCACGGGCTTCGCGAAGAGAACCGGACTCTCTACCGGGTCATCAACCTCGTCGGCTCCTCGATCGAGCTCGGCCCGATGCTGCAGGGGATCGTCGACCTCGCCACCGAGGCAACCGACTGCCACGCGTGCTTCATCTACCTGCTCGAGGACGGCGTGCTGACGATCCGGGCGGCGTCGCCCGTCTATGCCGACGCCGTCGGCGTCGTCCAGATGCGTCTCGACGAGGGGCTGACCGGGTGGGTTGCCCGGCACCGCCAGCCCGAGTTCATCCGGGACCGCGCGATGGAGGACCCGCGGATGAAGTTCTTCCCGATCCTCGAGGAGGAACGATTCCAGTCGATGGTCGCGGTTCCGATCGTCTCGCGCGCGAGCGAGACGATCGGCGTGATCGTGCTCCACACCGAAGCGCCGCGCGAGTTCACCGAGGACACGCTCAAGTTGCTCGTCCACATCGCCTCGCTGGTCTCGGGCGCGATCGAGAACGCGCAGCTCTACGACCAGCAGCGGCGCCGCGTCGACGCGCTCACCAGCCTGTCGGGCCTCGCCCAAGAGGTCGCCACCGCAGGCGACGCCGGCGAGATCGGCCGCGCGGTCACGTACGGCATGCGCCGGTTGCTGGGCGCCGAGGTCTGCCAGCTCTACCGACTGGACGGCACGGGGAGCGTCCTTCACCTGCTGTCCTCCGCGCCGGAGACCACCGCCCAGCCAGAGGCCCTGTCCGCGACCGCGCTGCTGCTGGCGGCGGTCGACGGCGGCGCGTCACGGCCGCCGGCGCGAACGCTCTGGCCCGGGCTCGACGTGGCCGACCTGCTCGTGACCCCGTTGATCTCGGGGGGCGAGCGGCTCGGCCTGTTGTGCGCCGGCGCCCCGCCGAGGCGTCCGTTCACCGGCGAGGACACCGAGATGGCGCGGGCGATCGCGCACCTGGCGGCGATCGCGATCAAGCGGGCCGAGCTGATCGAGGGCCTGACGAACACCAACATCGTCAAGGACCTGTTCGAGGCGCTGGCGGCGGGGGCGACCACGTTCGCCGCGGCCAAGGCCGCCGAGGTGCGCTGCGATCTGTCGAAGCCCTACCTGATCCTGTGCGCGGAGCCGGCCGCCGGCGGCGAGCAAGGTTCGGGCGAGTGGCGCGCCGCGGCCGAGGTGCTCGGGCGAGATCTGGCGGAGCTCGTCCCCCGCACCGCGGTCGAATCCGGCCCCGGGCCGGTGCGGGCCGTGCTATCGCTGGGCGTGCCGTCGCCGCAGCGGATCGAGGAGCTCGTGCGAGCATGCCGGGAGCTTGGCCGCCGCCGCGGGGCCGCAATCGGGCTGAGCGAGATGCACGAGACCGCGGGCGATGCCGGGCGCGCCTACCGCCAGGCCCTCGACGCCACCATGATCGGCCGGGCGTTGCTCGGCGACGGCGGAGCGATCGGATACACCGAGGTCGGCGCCTACCGGTACCTCGTGCACATCGCCGCCGAGAACGCCCCTCACGATCGGATGCGGGCCGCCGTGGACCGGCTGATCGAATACGACGCCAAGCGGCGCACGGCCCTGCTCGACACCCTCGAGCGCTATCTCGCCGAGCGGCGGAGCGTGATCGAGAGCGCTCGCGAGCTGTTCATCCACCCGAACACACTGCGCCAGCGGCTCGGGCGAATCGAGGAGCTGACCGGGCTGAACCTCGACGAGGACGACCTGCTGTCGCTCGAGCTCGCGATCAAGCTGGCGCGCCTGCACGGGCGCCCGACGCGGGGGACCTAGGGGCCGCCTGCGGCGGCGTCCGTCGGATGTGGCGCGGCAGGCCCCGTCTGCGAGGCACGGATGCTGAGCGGGGCCGTCGCCGCGACCGCCTTGCACCCCGTCCGGACGGGCTCGCACGGCCCCACGGACGTCGAGCGTGCGAAATCCGGCCCCGTGCGCATCGGGTGACGATCCCGATTGAGGCCGGATTCCGGCGCGAGACCCCTAAGAAGTCTCGAACACCAGGAACACCGGGATCTTCTTCGCCTTGCGGCGCACCCGTTGGGGCTCCTGGGACCAGGAGAAGTCACCGACCACGCGGTTGCGGTCTGGGTCGGCGCCCATCACGATCGCGTCGCAGCCGGCGAACTCCGCCTCCTGGAGGATCCGCTTCGTGGACTTGCGCGTGCCGACGACGTGGCCGTCCGCGTCGATGCCCTTGCGCTCGAGCCGCTTGACCGCTTTGCTCACGATCTCGCGCTGCTCTTTCCACTCGGCCTTGGTCGGGAGCAGCCCCGGAGTCTGCATCCCGAACGAGACGCCGTGCACGCGCGCGATCGAGAACACTCGGACGCTGGCATCTGAGGGCTTGGCCAACTCGACCACCCGCGCGATCGCGGCGTCGGAGAAGGGCCGGCCCTCGGACGCGAGCAGGATCCGTTCGAAAGGTCCGTCGGACGAGCTAATGGGCTGCGATCCCCTCAGCCCGGTCGTCGCGCTCATGGGTCAGACGCGCCCGCGATCGGGGCGGGCGTACCCGCCGCGACCATCTCCTCCGCCGGCGCCGGCCGCTTGTCCTCGACTCGCTTGCGATACGCATAGAACAGCAGGTAGGACAGGAGCACGGCCCAGCCGATGAAGTAGTAGGGCAACGTCTTGCGTCCGGCCGCGTTGCAGGTGCAGTTCGCGTACACCGGGCCGCCGTAGAAGTAGATGATCGCGTAAACGGCCGCGATCACGAGCGCGACGTACTTCATCCACTCGGGAAGCTTGAACGGCCGGCGGACGTTCGGCCGGTGCTTACGAAGCAGGAAGTAGCCGATCAGCACCGGGATGAACGCCGCCAGGTAGCCGACGTTCGAGAACGTGTAGATCTCGACCGCGCCGCCCATGAACACGACCGCGATCGAGCACGCGACGTTGAACCACATCGAGCGGTTCGGGACGCCGTGGCTGTTGACGTGCTGGAAGAAGCGGGGGAACTGACCGTCGGTCGACATCTGATGGAGCGACCTCGCCGTGCCGGTGATCGCGTTCAGCGCCGACAGGATCAACGCCAGGATCAGCATGATCGCGATCAGCCACTCGAGGATGCTCGAGCCGGTGCCGGTTCCGAACACCGCCGCGGCGTAGTGGACGAAGATCGTCTTCGGGTCGACCAGCGCGGCGTTGCCGAGCGCGGGGAGGCCGAGGACGATAATGAACGCGATCGGGATCATCGTGTAGATGAACAGGCCGTACAGACCCTCGAGGTTCATCGCGATCTTGGCGTCGCGGTCGGGGTTCTTGGTCTCGCCGATGTAGCACGCGGCCGCCTCCATCGCGATCACGTTCCATGTCAGCAGGAACGAGAACGCGATGTACAGCGTGAGCCATCCGTGTCCGAACAGCGGCGTGAAGAAGCCGCTGCCGTTGGTGTGGCGGAAGTGCCACAGCCAGCTGAAGTCGACCGAGGACGGATTGAAGATCCACGCGATCGCGAGGAACGTCAGCGGGATCATCGACAGCAGTGCGAGCGTGGTCGCGAACACGGTGCCGAATCGCAGTCCCCTCACCGCCGGAATCGCCAGGACGAGCAGCCCGACAATCGAGATGCCGAGCGTCCACCAGGCGATCGGGGTGTGGATCGGCGTGAATCCGGCGGTCGAGAGCTTGAAGCGGTCGACGATGTAGTAGGACGCCAGGATCATGTTGAGCGGCGCCACCGGGAACCAGCCCAGCCAGTACGCCCAGGCCGTGAACCCGTTCACGTGCTCGGCGAAGCGCGGCCATCTGTCCTTGTAGGCCGGATACGCGTACGACGGCAGGCCGCCGGAGCGGTCGGGCATCATCGCCGACAGTTCGGCGAGCAGCAGGCACACCAGATACCCACTGATCGTGATGATGACGATGACCGGCACCGACGAGGCGCCGAGCTCTGTAACCATCACCGGGGCGATTCCGGTGACGAGGATCGTTCCGGCGAGGCCGATCACGAACGCGCCCCACCAGTTCGTCGTCTTCGGCAGCCCGGCGGATTCGTAGACGAGTTCGTCGTACTCCGCCGATGGTCCGTCCGCCATGTGACCTCCAAAAACCTGGTTGTACTTAGCCGCGGTTAGGCTCCCACGTGGCCGGGAGCGGTCCCAGGCTTGATGCGCACACAATTACGGGGTTCGACATGGAGCAGTTGGACACATTCCTCGCCCGATACTCCCCATTCGATGCGCTCGATCCGGGTGAGCTGCGGACGCTCGCCGCCGGCGCTGTCGAGCACGCATACGACGCCGGCGAGGCGGTCCTGGTCGAGGACGGTCTGCCGACGCCGGGGCTATGGGTGGTCCTCACCGGATCGATGGACATCGTGCACGACGGCGAGCCGATCCAGGTGCTCGAACCGGGGGAGTGCTTCGGCCACCCGTCGATGCTGACGGGGATGGCGCCGGCGTTCACGGTCCGCGCGCGCGAGCCATCGACGTGTGCGCTGTTCAGCGCCGAGGCGGGCCGCCACATCCTCGGGACCGAGGCGGGCGCCGCCTACGTCGCGATCTCGATGCGAAAGCGGATCACGGTCGCGGGGCACACTGTGCACGGCCTGCCCGACGTCGGCACGACGCCCGTGTCGCTGGTGATGAGCCCCGCCGAGTTCTGCGAGCCCGACGAACCTCTGCGGGCGGCCGCGGCTCGCCTCGGGCACGACAGCGTGAGCGCGCTGTTGATCCGGCTCGACAACGGGGAGCTCGGGATCTTGAGCGACGCGAGCGTGCGCTCAGCCGTCGTGGGGGAGGGCGTTCCGCTCGATGCGCCCGCGCGACACGCGGCGCGGAGCCCGGTGCCGACGGTGCCGCCGACCCAGCTCGCGGTCGAGGCGACCGTCGAGATGCTCGCCGCCGGGTGCGAGCACCTGGTCGTCCTCGACGGCGAAGAGATCTGCGGGATGCTGTCGGCGACCGACCTGCTCGGGCTGGACACGCGCAGCCCGATCGCGCTTCGCCACATGCTGCTCGGGGCGCCCGACGAGGACTCGCTCGTCCGCGCTGCGGGCGAGATCCCCAAGCTGTTCCTTCTCTTGTCGCGCGCGGGCGTGCTCCCGCGCGACCTCAGCCGGGTCCTCAGCCTCCAGCACGACACCGTGGTCGCACGGCTGATCGACTTCTCGATCTGGAGCCGCGGGCCGGCCCCGCTCCCCTGGGCGTGGCTCGACCTCGGGAGCGCAGCGCGGCGGGAGTTCACGCTCGCCTCCGATCAGGACAACGCGCTCGCGTACGGGAACGTGGAGCCCGATTCGGCTGCGGAGGTGGATGCGTACTTCGCGCAGCTCGGTAAGGACGTCAACGACGGCCTCGTCCGAACCGGGATCGGCATCGACAACAACGGTGTGCTCGCGGGCAACCGCCTGTGGCGCATGTCGAAAGACGCCTGGCTGCGTACGTTCGACGACTGCCTGCGCGAGCCCGACGAGTCACATCTGATCCGCGCCACCGTGTCCTTCGACTTCCGCCCAACGGCGGGTGGGCTGGCCGTAGCCTCCGAGCTGACCGCGCGGATTCGCGCTGCCCGTCAGTACCCGCAGTTCATGCGCCTGATGGCACGGACGGCCACGGGCTACCCGGTGGCGCTCGGGTTTCGCGGCCAGCTGGCGACGGGCCATGACGGCGACCCACCGGGCAAGCTGGATTTGAAGCGTGGGGCGATCATCCCGCTGGTCAACCTGGTCCGATTCCACGCGCTGGCGGCAGGGGTGACGATCTCGCCGACACTCGACAGGATCGAGGCCGTGGCCAGCGTCGGCCAGATCGACCGCGCCACCGCCGACTCGCTGCGCGAGGCCTTCGTGATCATCAACGGCATTCGCTTCGAGCACCATGCGTCCCAGGTGCAGGCAGGCGTGACGCCCGACAACCTGGTCGACCCCGAGGGGCTGGCGCCGATCGCGCGAACCGATCTCCGCGAGGCGCTGCACGTCGTCAGGCGCGCCCAGAAGCGGGTCGGCGCGTGGTCACCGCCGTGAGTGGCGTGTTCGATCCGTCCGTGGCGGCCGCTAAGAACGCGTAAAGAAGTAGAGCCCGCAACCACATTCACAGGTGAAAGTGTGCGCGTGGACGCCATTGGACCGGTCACTTCCAGCGTCTAGCCTGCTCGCGACGTGTGTGGGATAGCAGGTCTTTACACGAAGTCGGCCACGCTTCGTGAGCAGCTAGGCACGCACCTTGCCAGCATGCTCGAGCAGCTGTCGGACCGCGGTCCGGACAGCGCCGGCGTGGCGTTCTATCGCGACCCGGCGCCGCCCGGTTGGTGCAAGGTGTCGCTGCACTCGCCGTCCGCCGCTCCCGAATGGGAGGCGTTGTGGGGTGAACTCGAGGCCGAGTTCGGGGAGGCGTCGACGCCGCAGGTGCGCGCGACGCACGCGGTGTTCGTGATCGCCGCCGAAGCGGAGGATGCGCAGACCTGGCTGCTCGAGAACCATCCGGAGCTCACGCTGATGAGCGCCGGCCGCTCGATCGAGATCTACAAGGAGGCGGATCTCCCGACGCGGTTTGTCGAGAAGTTCGCGCTGCACGAGATCGCCGGAAGTCACGCGCTCGGTCACACGCGGATGGCGACCGAGAGCCGGGTGACGACCGCGGGCTCGCACCCGTTCTCGACCGGCCTCGATCTGTGCCTGGTCCACAACGGCTCCCTGTCGAATCACAACCGCCTGCGCCGCACGCTGCAGCGCGAGGGGATGGTCTTCCGCACCGAGAACGACAGCGAGGTGGCGGCCGGATATCTGACCTGGCGGCTGCGCGAGGGCGCTTCGCTGGAGGAGGCGCTGGAGGGTTGCCTCTCGGATCTGGATGGGTTCTATACGTTCGCGGTCGGCACCGCCGACGGGTTCGCGGTCCTGCGCGACCCGATCGCGTGCAAGCCGGCGGTGATGGCGGAAACGGACGAGTGGGTGGCGATGGCCTCGGAGTACCGGGCGATCGCGGTATTGCCGGGGGCCGAGGACGCGGTCATGTGGGAGCCGGCGCCGGGGCACGTCTACAGCTGGGGCACCGCGTCCTTGGTGGCGTGATGGCCACTCCAGAGGTCACGCGCGAGGCGCTGTGGTCGTTCGACCTCGCCGAGGTTTCCGTCCGGGAGCTGAATCAGGCCCTGCATGCCGGGAACGGCGCCGGGGCGCGGGTTGTCGTTTCGAACCCCGGCGGCCGGCACGCGATCGCGGTCGGTCTCGACGCGCCGTACGAGGTCGAGATCGAGGGGCACGTCGGCTACTACTGCGCCGGCATGAACAAGCTCGCCACCGTGCGCGTCCGCGGCAACTGTGGCGTAGGGGTGGCGGAGAACATGATGTCCGGGATGGTTTTCGTCGAGGGGAGCGCCTCGCAGTCGGCCGGTGCGACGGCCCGCGGCGGCCTGCTGGTGATCCAGGGCGACGCGTCGGCGCGCTGCGGGATCTCGTTGAAGGGCGCCGACATCGTGGTACGCGGCTCGGTCGGTCACATGAGCGGGTTCATGGCCCAGCGCGGCTGCCTGGTGGTGTGCGGCAACGCCGGTGAGTCGCTCGGCGACTCTCTGTACGAGGCGCGCCTGTACGTGCGCGGCTCGATTTCGGGGTTGGGCGCGGACTGCATCGAGAAGGAGATGCGGTCCGAGCACGTCTCCCAGGTCGCGTCGTTGTTGGCCGCCGCTGGGATCGACGACGTCGACGCCTCGGAGTTCAGGCGCTACGGATCGGCGCGGAAGCTCTACAACTTCCACGTCGACAACCTGGGTGCGTACTGATGGCCGTGAACGGGTGGCGCCCCGGGTTGCGCGAGTCGGCCACGTTCGACCGTGGGGTCATCGCCGAGATCCAGCGCGCGGCGCGCGAGGGGATGTACGACATCCGCGGGTTCGGCGCCAAGCGTCACGTCCCGCATTTCGATGACCTGCTGTTCCTGGGCGCCTCGGTGTCGCGGTATCCGCTCGAGGGCTACCGGGAGAAATGCGCCACCGACGTGGTCATCGGTACTCGTTTCGCGCGCGAGCCCGTCAAGCTCGACATCCCGATAACGATCGCGGGCATGAGCTTCGGCGCGCTGTCGGGGCCTGCGAAGGAAGCTCTCGGGCGTGGCGCCACCGCGGTCGGCACCTCGACGACCACCGGCGACGGTGGGATGACGCCGGAGGAGCGCTCGCATTCGCGCGTCTTGGTGTATCAGCTATTGCCGTCGCGGTATGGGATGAATCCCGACGATTTGCGCCGCGCCGACGCGATCGAGGTCGTGGTCGGCCAGGGTGCCAAGCCGGGCGGCGGCGGCATGCTGCTCGGCCACAAGATCTCCGATCGGGTGGCCGAGATGCGCGACCTGCCGCCCGGCATCGACCAGCGGAGCGCGTGCCGGCACCCCGACTGGACCGGGCCCGACGATCTCGAGATCAAGATCGAGGAGCTCCGCGAGATCACCGACTGGCGGATCCCGATCTACGTCAAGGTCGGCGCCTCGCGGACCTACTACGACGTGGCGTTGGCGGTCAAGGCGGGCGCCGACGCGATCGTGCTCGACGGCATGCAGGGCGGGACCGCGGCCACTCAGGACGTGTTCATCGAGCACGTTGGGATTCCGATCCTGGCCGCGATCCCGCAGGCGGTGGAATCGCTCCAGGAGCTCGGCATGCACCGCGTGGTCCAGCTGATCGTGTCCGGCGGCATCCGGACGGGCGCGGACGTGGCCAAGGCGCTGGCGCTGGGCGCGGACGCGGTCTCGATCGGCACGGCGGCACTGATCGCTTTGGGGGACAACGCTCCGGCCTTTGACGCCGAGTACCGCGAGATCGGGTCGGCTGCGGGCTATTACGACGATTACCAGGCCGGGCTGGATCCGGCCGGAATCTCGACCCAGGACCCTGAGCTGGCGGCGCGGCTGGACCCGATCGAGGGGGGACGCCGGCTGGCGAACTACCTGCGGACGCTCACGTTGGAGGCACAGACGCTGGCGCGCGCGTGCGGGAAGTCCCACCTGCACAACCTCGAGCCCGAGGACCTGGTGGCGCTGACGATCGAGGCCGCGGCGATGGCCCGGGTGCCGCTGGCGGGGACGAGCTGGATCCCGGGGCTGCTGGCGCCGCAGGCGTAGCTCGCCTGGGGCGGCTCGAGCAAGCGCCCCTATAGGACGTTTTCTCGAGCCGGCCGCCTGGGTGGCACCATGAGCGGATGGACGTGGACGATCTCTACGGCCTGCCGTTCGACGAGTTCGTGCCGGCGCGCAACGCGCTCGCGCGCGAGCTGCGACAGGCCGGCAAGCGCGACGAGGCCACCGAGGTGGCGGCGCTCCGCAAGCCGTCGGTGGCCTCGTGGGCGGTGGACCAGCTCGTCCGCACGCAGCGCACGGCGGTGTCCGAGCTGTTCGACGCCGGCGACGCACTCCGAGCCGCGCAGGACGACGTGCTGGCGGGCCGGGGCGATGGCCAGTCGCTCCGCGCCGCCGTCGATCGGGAGCGAACCGCGGTCGACGCGCTGGCCGGCATCGCGCGGGGGCTTCTGAGTTCGGAGGGGCACGAGCTGAGCCCGACGATCATCGAGCGGGTCTCCGACACACTGCATGCCGCCGCGCTCGACGACGAGGCGCGCGAGCAGGTCCGGGAGGGCCGGCTCGAGCGCGAGCTCCGCCACGTCGGCCTCGGCGTCCTCGGCGCCCCGCCGGCGGGGGCGGCGGCGCGGCCGGCGGGGGCGGCGTCGCCGCGGGTGCGGGCGCCGGCGCGGGCCGCCCCGAAGAAGAAGGCCGCCGCCGACCGCTCCGCGCGCGAAGAACGAGAGCGGGCGGAGCGGGCGCGAGCCGAGGCCCGCGCGGCGGAGCGCGAGGCCCGAGCGGCGGAGCGCGAGGCTCGCCGGCGCGTCGACCACGCCGAGCGCGCTCACCGGGTTGCCGCCGAGCGTCGCGATCGGGCCGCGGAGGCGCTAGATGAGGCCGAATCCCGGCTCGAAGCGGCCGAAACCGAGCTGGTTCAAGCTCAGGAGGCGCTGCGGGCCGCCGAGGCCGCAGCGCGGTAGCTCAGTGCACGAGCGCGATCACGATCAGGACGATCACGATCAGGAGCAGGGCAGCGCCGCCGATTGCCACCGGGCGCTGGCGCCACCAGAACTCGGGGTCGGCGCGGTCCCGGGTGTAATGGCCCTCGGGCGGGGTACCGACCCAATCGTCGTCGTCGTCGTACCCGCTCATCGGACTAGCTTAGTGGTCTCTTTCGTAAGTACGGCGACACCGAGAGTCGTCCGGAGGCCGCTCGAATGTCGTCGTATTTGCGAAAGCGGCCACTTAGGTCAGATTGCGAGGTCCGGATGCTGATCGTCCGGTACGGGATCGGCGCCGTGATGGTGCTCGGTGGCCTCGTGATGCTGATCATCTCGCCCTCCGGCCTCGGCGTGGACGGGTTTGCGATGGCGGTCGGCGGCGGCCTGTCGGTGCTGCTGATCAACTTCCTGTTCCGGCTCGGCGTCGAGGGCGACCGCGAGCGCGAGGAGGAGGAGCGCGCGCGGGAGTACTTCGACGAGCACGGCAGGTGGCCGGACGAGGACGGTACCGTGGCGAGATGAACTATCGAACGCTCGGACGTACCGGTGTAAGAGTCAGCCCGCTGTGCCTCGGCGCGATGATGTTCGGGGCGTGGGGCAATCCCGACCACGACGACTCGATCAGGATCATCCACCGCGCGCTCGACGCCGGGATCAACTTCATCGACACCGCCGATGTTTACTCGCGCGGCGAGTCGGAGGAGATCGTCGGCAAGGCGCTTGGTGGCTCCAGGCGCGACAACGTTGTCCTGGCGACGAAGGTTCACGGAACGATGGGCGACGACCCCAACGAGTTCGGCAACACCCGCCGGTGGATCGTCAGGGAGGTCGAAAACTCGCTCAAACGCCTGGGGACGGACTGGATCGACCTGTACCAGATCCACCGCCCTGAGGAGGACACCGCGATAGACGAGACGCTCGGCGCGCTGACCGACCTGGTGCGCGCGGGAAAGGTCAGATACATCGGCTCCTCGACGTTTCCCGCGAGCCAGATCGTGGAGGCGCAGTGGGTCGCGGAGCGCCGCGGGCGCGAGCGGTTCGTGTGCGAGCAGCCGCCGTATTCGATCCTGGTCCGTGGTGTCGAGAACGACGTGCTCCCAACCTGCCGGCGGCACGGCATGGGCGTGATCCCGTGGAGCCCGCTTGCCGGCGGATGGCTGACCGGGCGCTATCGCAAGGGCCAGGACCTGCCGGAGACCCACCGGGCCCAGCGGATTCCGGTTCGCTACGACATGTCGCTGCCGGGGAATCAGCTAAAGCTCGACGCCGCCGACGCGCTGGCGAGGCTCGCCGAGGAGGCGGGTATGAGCCTGATCGAGATGGCGCTCGGCTTCGTCATGAACCATCCCGCGGTGACGGCGGCGATCATCGGACCGCGAACGATGGGGCAGCTCGAGTCCCAGCTATCGGCCGCCGACGTCAGGCTCAGCCCCGAGCTGCTCGACCGGATCGACGAGATCGTCCCCCCGGGAATCAACCTGAATCCGGCCGACGGGGGCTGGCAGAACCCGGCGCTCGCCCCGGCCGCGCGTCGCCGCTAGCTCCGGTCGCGCGTCGCCGCTAGCTCCGGACGCACATCGCCGCTAGGCGCACAACCGTTCGAAATCTGGACCATACCCGCAACTTTGCCGTCCGACCGCTCGTTCATTCTGTGTACTGCTCAACGGAGGACTGAAGCGGTGTTGGACGCAAACAAGAGTGCGGTCTCCACAGCCGGGTACGTCACGGAGCTCCTCTACGAGCTGCTCGACGCGCACGTCGACACGATCCGGATGGCGTGTGAGCTTGACGCAGACCCGGCATGGGCGGCCCATCTCGACTACCTGCGGGACCTGCAGCGAGTCGGGCGCGAGGCGCTGGCTCAGGGACCCGGCACGGTCTAGGACTAAAGGCGCGACCTAGGGCGCGGCGGGAACCACGGCGCGGGGGCCGTCGTCGCTCGCGAGCGAGTCCGTGTCGAAGCCGGTCTCGGGCAGCCGATCGACCGAGGGCATCTTCTCGAGGAAGGCATCTGCCGGCTCGAGGAAACCGACGCGCGGCGTGCGGTAGTGCATCGGCACCACCCATTTGGGGGCGAGGCGATCCACGATCGCGGCCGCTTGCTCGGCATCGATCGTCGGGCCGCCGCCGACCGGCAGGAACAGCACGTCGACCTGACCGATCGCGTTGGCCTGCTCGTCGCGCAGCGAGCGCTGGCCGAAGTCGCCGAAGTGCGCGACCCGGACACCGTCGAGCGTCAACACGAAGATCGTGTTCGCTCCCCGCTCGGTGCCGGCGGCGTCGTCGTGCTCTGAGGCGATGCCGACGACCTCTCCGAGCGGGGACTCGAAGCGGCCCGCGGTCGAGCGCAGGATCGTGGGGTTCCCGCCAACGACCTCGACGCCGTTGTGGTCCATGTGTTCGTGGGTGACCAGGAGCAGGTCCGCCTCGACGCCTTCGATCGCGGGATATTCGAACTGGATTCCGCGCGAGGCGAGTCCGGAGACATCGCCGAAGGGGTCAATGAACACCGTGCCATCCGCTCCGCGCAAACGGAACGCGGACTGGCCGTACCAATCAACGCGCATGTCGCTCCTTTCGTGCCGTGTCCTCTGCCATGCCGGACCGCGCACGCGCTGCCCGCCGCGACGAAGCTTACGCGGCGCGATTCTCTACGGGCGCTGAGCGCCGTTATCCCGGTCCTGTGAGCGACTCAGCGGAACAGGGCCTCGGTGGCGACGATCGCCAAGGCGACGATCACACAGAGCGCGATGGTGACGATGATGCGCTGCGCTTCGGTGCTCTCACCCGAGAGGATCTGTATCAGTCCCGGCCGGTCCGGATGGGTCTCCATCAGAGTGCCGGTGGTCTTTCCGCAAGTTGGGCAACGATCAAGCATTGCTCCCTCCTTCAAGGGAAGCATTGAGTGGCGGCTTTTGAGCACGGTACCCGGTAATGGCGTCAATCTCCCACCGAGCGCGTTAACGTGCGGTTTTGTACCGACGGTCACGAGGGAACCGATTAGTCAGTTGATCGGCACCTCACGCCGACACTTGACTCCGATCCGAAGTCGCTAGGGTTCCCGCCCGTGCCAGACCGCGCCGCGATCATCACCGGAGCCTCCCGCGGGATCGGACTCGCCCTCGCCGAGACGCTCGGAGAGGAGGGCTACGGCCTGACAATCACCGCGCGCAAGCCCGAGACCCTCGAACAGACGGCAAACCGCCTGCGCGAGCGCGGGTTCGAGGTCGAGCACGTGGCGGCGAACCTGAACGACGAGGAAGGCATCCGTGAGGTCGTGCGCCGCCACCGGGAGCGGTACGGACGGCTCGACGTGCTCGTCAACAACGCCGGACTCGGTATCGGCGCGCCCGCCTCCGAGCATCAGACCAAGCACGTCGACCTCCAGCTGGACGTGAACCTGCGCGCGATCATCCTGTTGTACCGCGAATGCGGAGACCTGCTCCGGGCGGCCGGCGCCGAGCACCGAAACGCGCTCGTGATCAATATGGCGTCGATCGCCGGCAAGTCGCCACAGGCGTGGCTGTCCGTGTACTCCGCAACCAAGGCCGCTGTGGCCGCATACTCCGTGTCGATGAACAAGGAGCTGGCCAAGTACGGGGTGAAATCCGTCGCGTTTGCGCCCGGGTTCGTCGATACCGACATGACCGACTACGTCAAGGACAAGGTCCCGGCCGAAGAGATGCTGCGCACGAGCGATATCGCCGAGGCGTTGAAGTTCGTGCTGCGCGTCTCGCCCGCGTGTCTCATCCCCGAAATCGTGTTCCAGCGTCCCGGCGAGATCGTGTGACCGAGGATCTGAACGGGCGCAGAGTTCTGATCACCGGCGCAGCGCGCGGGATCGGGGCCGCCACGGCCAAACGGCTTTACGAGCGCGGTGCGCGCGTGGTGCTCGCCGGGATCGAGCCCGACGTACTCGCGCGGACCGCGGCCGAGTGTGGCGACGCACTCGCAGTGGTCTGCGACGTGCGCGACCGCGACCAGGTCGAGGCCGCCGTCGAGGCCGCCGCGGAGCATCTACGCGGGCTCGACGTCGTGGTCGCTAACGCCGGGGTAGCCGCGCAGCTGCCGCTCATCGGCGGCGACCCCGAGGTGTTCGAGCGCACGATCGACGTGAACCTGATCGGCGTCTACTACACGCTGCGCGCGGCCGGGCCGCACGTCGCCCACGCCCGGGGTTACGCGCTGGCGATCTCGTCGCTCGCGGCCGCGGTGCACCCCCCGCTGCTGGGCGCGTACTGCGCGTCCAAGGCCGGCGTCGAGGCGCTCGCCGACTCGCTGCGGATCGAGCTGGCGCCCAGCGGTGCGCGGGTGGGCGTTGCCTACTTCGCCGAGCTGGACACCGACATGGTTCGCCGGGGCTTTGGCACGGCGGCGGCCAAGCGGTTTGCCGAGGTCCGGCGACCTGGGCGGAGCGTGGCGCCGCTCGAAGCGGGAATCGACGCGATCGAGCGCGGGATCGCCCGTCGCTCGCGGCGGGTGGTCGCGCCGCGCTGGGTGGCGGCGGCACTCCCGATGCGAATGCTCGTGCAGCGCGCGGTCGAGCTCGCCACGCGGTCCTCGGTCGAGAGCGTGCTCGAGATCGCGCGCGCCGAGGACGCGCCGCTGTCGACGCCCCAGCCGGACGCCGGCACGCGCACGCGTTCCTAGAAAACTCTTACCTGCCTCCTACCGCGGTCCGACGGCGCAGGCGCACCGTCTGTGACGGTCGACGAAAGGAGGTGAAAAATGCGCAGAATCAAGCCGCTGCTCGTGACGCTTGTCGCGACAGCGGCCATCGCAGCCGGCGGCGCGGCGATCGCGACTGCGGCCACGTCGGGTACGACGACCGGCAGCACGAGTGCGACCACGCACGCGCACACGGCCACGACCGCCCCGCGGAGCAATCACGCTCCGTCTAAAGGCAACGGTGGCACCGGTCACCACTGCCCGAACATGGGATCCGCGCCCGCTAGCGGCTCGAGTTCCACGACGGCGTACTGACGTCCACCGGCGGCGACCCGGCCGGCACACCGGTCGGGTCGGCCGTCGTCAGGACCTCCCACCGCACCGTAATCCGGTGTGCGTACAGTAGGGGTATGGCCTCGACTGGCAACGGACGGCGCGCGAGCAGCTTTGCTCTGCGCCGGCCGGACCCGCGGGGCGAGAGCTACAAGTGGATCGCGCTGTCGAACTGCACGCTCGGCGTGCTGCTGGCGACGCTCGATGCGTCGATCACGCTGATCGCGATGCCGGACATCTTCCGCGGCATCCACCTCGATCCGCTGGTGCCGGCGAACAGCTTCTACCTGCTGTGGATGATCTTCGGCTTCCTGATAGTCACGAGCGTGCTGATCGTCAGCCTCGGCCGGCTGGGGGACATGTTCGGGCGCGTGCGGATCTACAACCTCGGGTTCGTGATCTACACCGCGGCCTCGCTCGTGCTGACCATCGACTGGCTCTACGGGCGGGCGGGCGCCACGTACCTGATCGTGTGGCGGATCGTCCAGGGAATCGGAGCGGCTTGCCTACTGGCGAATTCGGCCGCGATCATCACCGACGCGTTCCCGGCCAATCAGCGGGGAATGGCGCTGGGGATCAACAACATCGTCGGGGTGAGCGGGATGTTCGTCGGGCTCGTGCTCGGCGGCATCCTCGCGCCGATCAATTGGCGCCTGGTGTTCCTGATCTCGGTGCCGGTCGGGCTGTTCGGGACCGTGTGGGCGTACCTGAAGCTCCAGGAGATCTCGACTCCGCGGCGCGCCCGGATCGACTGGGGCGGGAACATCACGTTCGCCGTCGGATTGATTCTGATCATGATCGCGATCACGTACGGCATCCGGCCGTACGGGGATGCGGCGACTGGGTGGGGGAGCCCGCGCGTGCTCATCCTGCTCGCGTGCGGCTTCCTGTCGCTGTTCGCGTTCGTGATGATCGAGCGGCGCGTCAAGGATCCGATGTTCCGGCTACCGCTGTTCAAGATTCGCGCGTTCACGTTCGGGACGCTGTCGACGTTCCTCTCGGCGGTGGCGCGGGGCGGCCTGATGTTCATGCTGATCATCTGGCTCCAGGGCATCTGGCTGCCGCTGCACGGTTACGACTTCACCGACACCCCGTTGTATGCGGGGATCTACATGCTTCCCCTGACGTGCGGGATGCTGATCGCCGGACCGACGTCCGGCTACCTGTCCGACCGGTTCGGCGCGCGTCCGTTCGCGACCGGCGGGATGATCAGCGCGGCCTTCAGCTTCGTACTGCTGGCGCTCCTGCCAACCGATTTCACTTATCCCGTGTTCGCTGCGGTCCTGTTCCTCAACGGTGTCTCGATGGGGATGTTCGCCTCGCCGAACCGCGCCGGCGTGATGAACAGCCTGCCGCCGGGCGACCGCGGAGCCGGCGGTGGGATGAACCAGACGTTCCAGAACTCGGCCCAGGTGCTGTCGGTCGGCATCTTCTTCACGCTGATGATCCTGGGGCTGTCGGCCAGCCTTCCTCACACCATGACGAGCGGGCTCGAGGCGCATGGTGTCCCGGCCGCGGCCGCCGCGCACGCCGCCCACCTGCCACCGGTCTCGATTCTGTTCGCGGCCTTCCTCGGCTACAACCCGATCCAGCATCTGCTGGGATCGAGCGTCCTGACGCAGCTCCCGGCGCACACGCAGGCGGTCCTCACGGGTCGCTCGTTCTTCCCGCAGCTGATCTCCGAACCGTTCCGTAACGGCCTGCACGAAGCGTTCGCGTTCGCGATCGTCGCCTGCCTGATCGCCGCCGTCGCGTCATGGTCGCGCGGACAGCGGTACGTCGACA
>Ga0335081_10003879_pt1 | contig 23571 bp, 18 predicted proteins | sample Lox_Sample_35_FD_206713 | JGI IMG/M metagenome (GOLD analysis project Ga0335081, IMG submission 206713) | Soil microbial communities from Loxahatchee National Wildlife Refuge, Florida, United States - Lox_Sample_3.5 | ecosystem: Environmental > Terrestrial > Soil > Wetlands | place: USA...
CGGTCCTATTCTGGCGGACAATGTCGAAATCGATGAGGTAGCGCTGTCCGTACTCGTTGGCTCTCCCGATCTGCGCGTCAGCATCCCCGGCTGCTCTCAGGAGGGCAATCCTGAGTTCTTCCGCACCGGCCTCGCGGATTCCGGCTGCGGCAAACACCCGCGCCTTGTTTCGGCCACGTGGATGTCGAGGGTTCAGACGGTACGAGCGGAGCTTCCGAATATCGACAATGGCGCGTGCGCCGTTCGGCAGCTTCATCAGTCACCCGCAGCGGCACAACCGAGAGCCGGTCAGTAGACCTTGTCAGCCGTCATTCCTTTTCCGGAGATCTGAAGGTCGAAACCGTCCGGGTCCTTTACGTGAAAGCTGTCCGCAGTATCCGGCCGCGGGTTGAGTCCGCGCTTCTTCAGCTCGGCTTCCACTTGATCCTTGTCCCAGGTTTCGATGGTGTAGGCGATGTGGTCGATGCGCGGCGGCGGAATCTGCGCGCCCTGCCGCGCATTGCGGGGCAGAAGGAACGTGTTGCCGAACGAGAGGAAACACTGCCTCCCGTTGTCTTGCTTGACGCTCATTCCCAGCAGGTCCGCGTAGAAGTCGCGCGTCTTGGTGTAGTCCGCCACCTGATAGGAGATATGGTTGACGGTTGCGGCCTTGAACGCCGGCTCCGGCGAGGCCGCTTTCGCCGCTTCCGCCGCCGATGCCGCCAGCGCCAGGCTTTGAATCAACTGCCGGCGGTTCATCTTGCCGCGCTCGAAATCGTTCAGAAGTTGCGCGATGATATGTTCCATTTCCCCCTCCTCACTTCAGCAGTTCCTGGATTTGTCTGACCCCGTAGCCCACCTTCATATCGAACAGCTTCTTGCCTAGGTCGGCGGTGGATCGCCGCGCGTCGCCGGTGATGCCGTTGTTCACGCGTTTGGCGTTCGGATCGCGCGGCTCGCCCGGTTTGCGCATCGGATCGCCGAGCGCGTTCGGAATCTCGTCTTTGCGCACCCAGCCCTTGTCCCCGCCCAGGTACATCATTTCCGATGTGTCCGGAATGCCGGCGTGCGAGCTTGATGGGTAGCCGTTAGCCGCCAGATACTTGTCGAAATCGTCGTTGGACTTCTGGTATACCTCGTCGCAGTAAACCACGCGAATGCCCTGTCCGGCATATTTCTCGGTGAGTTTCTTCGCCAGGTCAGCCAGTTCCCGTTGGCCGCCGCCGTGATCGCCCATCAGCACGATGTTCTTGAATCCGTTCTTGATCATCTGTTCCGCCACCTGCTCGTTGATGGATTCGAACAACGCCCCAGTGAGGCCAATGGTGCCCGGCAGCGCGGCGTTGGCGTTGTTGACGGAATACGGAAGCACCGGCGCGGCGATCGCGTTACCCAGCTTTTCGGCTATCGCCAGCACCGTGGCGTGGCCCATCAGCGTATGGCCGCCGTTCACGTTTTGCGGCCCGCGCTGCTCGGTTCCTCCGTTATAGATCAGGGCGGTGGTCTTGCCTTGTTCCAGGGCCTTTTTGACCTCCGGCCAGGTCATCATCTCGAAGTCCACCAGGGACGCCGCTTTCGGCTGTGCGTGCCCGGTGAGAACGGCAACCGCGAGAACGCAGACACTCAGGCGCAACAGACGCATCATCCCTCCCCTCCCGGAACCTCATGACAGGATATCACCCGTGTCAGCCGAAGTACTGCTGAATTCAGCTCTCCAGCCAGGGAAGATAGGCTGCTCCGTAGAGGCCAGCCTCATTGCCCAGCGCGGCTTGGGCGATCCGCGTCTTCGTCGCGCGGTAGGTGAACGATCGCCGCTCCACTACTCGCAGCATCTCCGGCGCGAAGAATTCCCACGCCGGCAAGACTCCGCCGCTGAGCAGATAGAGCGGGAAGTTGAAGATGTTCACCAGCGTCGCCAGCGCAATGCCCAGCGCCTCTCCCATCGCCCGCCAGATCGCGCGCGCCTTGTCCCCCACTTCGCCCGCCTGCCGCGCAAGATCGCCGACGTCTTTGGCAGTGAGATTTTCGCCCAAATGCACCAGGTCGGCCATCGCCACTATCGCCGTGGCCGAGGCGTGCTTCTCCAGGCAGCCCTGGTTGCCGCAGCCGCACGGGTTGCCGTTCGGCACCACCGTGGTATGCCCTAGCTCGCCCGCCATTCCCACAAATCCGCGCAGCACTCGTCCGGCGGAGATGATGCCGCCGCCGATGCCGGTGCCCAACGTGAGAAGGACCAGGTCGTCCACGTCGCGGCCGGCGCCGATCCATTTTTCCCCCAACGCCGCGGCGTTCGCGTCATTCTCGAGAATGACCTGCGTCCCCAAACGGCGGCTGAGCTCATCGCGAACCGGGAAATTCTCCAGGTACGGCAGGTTGTTGGAGTTGGTGATGAAGCCCTCCCGAAGGCGGATGAATCCCGGGACGCCCACCCCGATTCCCGCGAGCCCGCGGGCGCCATATTCATCGCGGAGCTTGACGATCGCCGAGACGATATCCCCGAGAACGGCTTCGCGTCCCTCCTCGAAATTCGTAGCGCCGGAGATCTTGCCGATGATTTTCCCACTGCGATCGATGGCTGCCGCTCGCAGGTTGGTGCCGCCCAGGTCGAGTCCGATCGAGTATTCCGCCATATGCCCCGGAATCATAACACGCGGAAAGGCGAGTCGCGGGAATCCCGGTTGCCGGTTACCGCACGAACTCCACTTCCACGCGCCGGTCGATCAGCCCCGCTTCGTGCCCCATGTCCAGGAGCTTCTGCGCGGCTCTCGGAACTACTTCGCCGCAATCCAGCGTGTAGTGGTTCACATACATCCCCACGAACTTCTCGGCCAGGCGCGGCTCCATATCGCGCGCGAACTGCAGCGCGTACTGCAGAGCCTCGTCGTGGTTGTCCAGGGCATATTGGATGCTCTCGCGCATCAGCCGGCAGCACTCGGTCTGGAGCTCCGGCTCGAGCGTCCGTAACAGCACGTTGCCGCCCAGGGGCAGCGGCAGATCAAAGCTCGTCTTGAACCAGCGGCCCAGATCGATGATGCGGTGAAATCCTTCGCGGTCGAACGTCAGCTGCGCTTCATGGATGATCAGGCCTGCGTCCACGGTGTGTTCGCACACAGCCTCGGTGATTCTATCGAAGGGAGTAACAACCGCCTCAAAATCCGGCTCGAAGAGTCTGCACGCAAGATAGGCCGTGGTTAACGTGCCGGGCACGGCGATCTTCTTGCCCTTGATCTCTTCCGGCTCCATGGGCCTGGTGGCGATCAGCATTGGTCCATAACCATCTCCAATGCTGGAACCGCTGGCCATGAGCACGTACTTGTCGGCTACGTAGGAGTAGGCGTGATAGGAAATCGCGCTGAGCTCGTAGAGGCCTTCCCTGGCCTTCTGGTTCAGCGTCTCGATGTCCTGGAGTACGTGCCGAAAAGTCACCTTGGACGACCGCACCTTCTTGGTCGCCAAGCCATAGAACATAAAGGCGTCGTCGGAGTCCGGACTGTGGGCGCTGACAATTTCCCTGGAGCCGACCGATGTCATAGTGGGATGAAGCTCACTCCAGTGTACACCAGCGCGCTTTGGACGCTGCAGAAATAACGAGACAATCGGATGACAAAAAAACGAAAAGGGCGGTCATCTGTTCGACGCATGAACCCGGGAAACCTGCGAACGGTCATCCGAACTGCGCATCACGCGCTGAGCCCAAGCGGTTTGGGCATCTTCTGTTCCGACTGCCGCGAACTTCCCGTACTGTCTGTTCACTTGCCGCAGATGAGGCCGCCCTCATCTTCGTCCGGTTCTATTTTCGAACACCTCCCGCCGGCCCAAGTGCGCCGGCTGAAAAACGCTTCCTGGAATCAATCAAACCGGCCTGATTCCACCTTCAGTTTGCACCCGCCTGCTATGCTTGTCAATAGTGCTCCGCCCCGTCAAGGGACGGGGAATTCACCTAATTCTGGACTAACCCTGTGTTTAGGGGCTTCTTTACCAAAAAGGAATTAGTACTCACCGGTGCACCAACGGTGCGTCGGATGAAAACTTACTCCGCGCAAAGCGGGTACGTGTACCAATACTACTATGAGGGGCAGCGGCCCTTTCGCTCCTCTGGCGAAACTGGCGCCGAGTTTGTGTTCAGCATTTCGGCCGATCGCAAAAGCTGGCGTCCCGTGAGTGTGCTCCTCACCACCAACGCCCTCGCTCAGTGGCAGGCAGCAAACGCCCGCGAGCTTTCCACCACCGAGCGGTATGCCGTCGCCAAAATGGCCCTCTTTCAAGCCTTCGACGAACGCGCGACACCCGCTTTGATGAAAGAGGAGGTGCGCGTCCGCCCCGCCGACGTGGAGGCCATCGTGGAGACCTTGGGTTTGTAAGACTCAAGTGGACGTCCCCACGGTGCGTAATGGTTGTTCATGCAAGTAGAGGTCTTCCACCTGTCTTTTGGCGATTTTTCGTATTCACCGGCGTCGGCTGTGGTCAGCCCGCTGCCGCACCCGATCTGCCCCGCGTCTTAGGTAGTCCCTGCGGATCACGGGTATTTCCAACCCGATTTTCCGGTTTGCGGTTAAACCAATTTCGGACGCGCCCGGCGTGGACCGATGGTACGGTACCTTCCGGGTTCGCCCGCCGCCCGGTACATCTCCTGACGCTTATGGTTTGTTGTAGACTGATCTTCGGAGTGGGAGCGATGTCGCCCAAACGAACAAACCTCCGGGAACGGTATGAACTGCGCGAGGTCCTGGGTAAGGGCGGCATGGGCGTCGTCTACAAAGCCTACGACACCCTCATGAATCGCGAGGTGGCCCTCAAGACCATCCTCGACATCGATAACCCGGCTTCGGCCGAATTGTTCTATAAGGAGTGGAGTGTCCTGGCCACGATGGTTCACCCCAACGTGATCGGGATCTACGACATCGGAGAGTTCGAAGAAGCGGGCATGAAGAAGCCGTTCTTCGTCATGCCCTTGCTGCCGGGAGTCGCGCTCGACACCTTGATTCACGACGGCAGCCCGCGGCTCACCACCGAGAACGTCGTCAACATCATCGATCAGGCCTGCCGCGGGCTGCACGCCGCGCACGAGCAGGGCCTGGTGCACCGCGACGTCAAGCCCAGCAACATCTTCGTGATGGACGACGATTCGGTGAAGATCATCGATTTCGGAATCGCGCGCGTCGCTTCCACTCAATCCAAGACCAGCATCAAGGGAACGCTGTTCTACCTCGCTCCCGAAGCCATCGAGATGAAACCGCCGACGGCGCTCTCCGACCAGTTTGCCCTGGCCGTGGCGGCCTACGAAGCGCTGACGCGGCGCCGGCCTTTCGAGGGATCCACTCCCGACGAAGTCTTTGAGGCCATCCGAAAATTCAGCCCGCCTCCGGTCTCCGAGCTGAACCCCAACGTCAACTATGCCATTAGCCAGGTGATCCACAAGGCGCTGGCGAAGCAGCCCTTCCACCGTTTCCTCACCATACGAGAGTTCGGGGACGCCCTCCAGAAGGCTCGCCGGAACGAGCCACTGGAATTGTTCGACACCGCCAAGATCAAGCCGCGGCTGGAACGGGCCCGGCTGAGCTTCGAGATGGGCGATTACAATTTCGCCCTGGAAGTTCTGGCGGAGCTGGAGGCTGAGGGCCGGCTGGACCAGGACGTGGCGCTGTTGCGGCGGCAAGTGGACCAGGCGGTGCGGCAGACGCGCATCAAACAATTGCTGGAAGGCGCGCGCCGCTTCCTCGAGGCCGCTGAGTACCCGCTGGCGCTGCGCAAGGTGCAGGACGCGCTGGATCTCAATCCCGAAGACACCGACGCCCTTTCGCTCAAGGCCCAGATCGAACGCGAGCGGCGGGAGAGGAAGATCGAGGAGTGGATCCAGATCACCCATCAACACCTCGAGAACCAGGCGTTCGCCCAGGCGCGCGACGCGTTGAACAACGTCCTCAAGCTGAAACCAAACGATACCGTGGCGCTGGCGCTGATGGCGGAAGTGAGCCGGCGCGAACGGGAGGTTTCGCAGGTCCGCGAGGAGAAGTCACGCCTTTACCAGGCCGCCATGCAGGCCTGGGATCAGGGCGACGTCACCGCCGCGCTCAGCAAGCTCGAGCACCTGATGAAGCTGGACCACGACCGGCCGGATGCCGACCCCGGCCGCACCGGCACCTACCACGGCTTCTACAACCAAGTCCATTCCGAACACAATTCCATCAAGAACGCACTCGAAGAGGCCCGCCAGAACCTCTCCGGAGAGAACTACGAAGCTGCGCTGGCCACCTGCCGCCAGTACTTGTCGAAATACCCGAATCACGCCCTGTTCCAGGCGTTGAAATTCGACATCGAGGAGCGGCAGCGCCAGGCACTTTCGGCTGTGATCGCCGAGACCGACCGCCGCGTGGAAGACGAAGCCGACCTGCACCGGCGCGTGGGTATTCTGGAAGAGGTCCTCAAGCTCTATCCGGGTGAGTCGCACTTCGAGCGCGCCCTGAAGCTGGTGCGCGACAAGCGCGACCTCGTGAACTCCATTGTCTCCAAGGCGCGCTTCTTCGAGGAGCGCGGCCAGTTCAACGAAGCGTTGGATCAGTGGCAGATTCTGCGGTCGATTCACGCCCGGCACCCCGGGCTGGCGTTCGAGATTGAACGGCTGATTCAGAAGCGGGATCAGCAGGCGCGCGAAAACGCCAAGGCCATGTGGGCCCAGCAGACCGACCAGTGCCTGGAGTTGGGGGATTACGAGAAGGCGGTTCGCACCGTCGAGAGCGCGCTGGAAGAATTTCCCAACGAGCCCGATCTCCTGGAACTTGCCAACGTGGCTCGCAAGGGGCGCGCTCGTGCGGCCGAGGCGCAGCAGCTCCTGGCTCGCGCCCGCGAGCTGAGCGAGCGCGGCGGGTTGGAAGCGAGCCTCGCTCCGCTCCGTCAGGCTGCCGAGCTCGACCCCCACAACACCGTCATCCGCACTGTCCTGATCAATTCGCTCCTGGACGACGCGCGCCGCTTGATGCAGGCTGCGGATTGGCAGGCGGCCGAAGACCACCTCACGGAGCTCCGCGCCTTGGACCCGACCCATGCCGGCGCGGAAAGCCTGGCCAGCCAGATCTCCGACCGGAAGCACGAAGAGTTCGTCTCCATGTGCCTGACGCAGGCGCGGCGCCTCCAGGCAGAAGGCGATCTGGCGCGGGCCATCACCGTGGTGGAACAGGGTCTGCAAGCCTACCCGAACGATCCGCGATTCGAGCAATTACGCGCGACGCTGGTGCGCGCTCAAACCGAGGCCCGGCGCCAAACCGGAGCCCGCGAGCCCCAGGAGACGCCGAAGCCCTCGGATGCGACAATCGCGATTCCGCCGCCACCGGCCCCTGCCGCGCCGCCCAAAGCTCCTACCGCGCCGCCAAGACCCGCCGCCGCGCCGCCACCGGCTCCTCCGCCACCGGCTCCTCCGCCCCCGGCTGCGGCTCCCGGGCCACCCGCAGCGGCAAGCCCGGGAATCCCGGAGTCGGCAACGGTAATCCTGGGTGGTAAGCCGGCGGCGCCGCCTCCGCAGGCAATCCCGACGCCCGTCGCTAGACCCGCACCGCCGCCAAAGACTCCCGCTGCTCCTCCGCCGACTCCCGCGCCGCGGCCCGCGCCGGCGGAAAACCCCGCGCTGGCGCAGATCAAGCGTTTCATGCAGACGAAGGAAGCGCGCTACGCCGCGATAGGGCTGGCCGCCTTTGTGCTGCTGATCTTCGGCGTCGTGCGAATCTCCCGGATGCTCCGTTCCACAGCGAAACCGCCGGCTGTCGTCACGCAGTATAAGGTTCAACTGCAATCCTCTCCCGAGGGCGCCGCCATTTCGGTGGATGGGACGCCTTGTGGCGTCTCGACGTGCGAGGCCTCGTTGAAGCCCGGCACCTACAAGGCCGAAGCCACATTGAGCGGGTACGATAATGCGACCCAGCAGTTCACTGTCGCGGCCGGCCGGGGCGCGGACCCCGTTCGCCTGGTTCTGGAACCTCCGCCGGCTCAGATCTCCCTCTCCACCGACCTCACCGATGGCACGATTTCCGTGGACGGCGCTACCGTGGCCCAGATTCAGGGGGGCGAAACGGAGGTTCCCAACCTGCGGCCCGGCCAGCACAAGCTGGAGATTCAAAGCTCCGGCGCGAAAGCCACCATCGAGTTGGACTTTCCTTCCGCGGCGCTGCCGAAGCTCACCGCCCCGATCCAGGCACAGGGCATCGACGCCGTGGTGATCGCGCGATACAGCTCGCAGGCCTTGGTCTACTGCAACACCGACGGCACCCAGATCACGGTCGATGGCAAATCCGTGGGCGCCACAGTCGCTGCCGGTTTGGAGGTGAAGGACCTGGCGCCCGGTCCCCACGAGTTGCAGTTCACGGTGAACACGCTGACGAACAAGATCGCCTTCGAGTCCTCCAACACCGCGGGAATCGTCGCGTCCATGCTCACCGAGCGCAACGTGGGACCGCTGAGCATCCAGACCGGCGAAGATGGAGTGGCCGTCTATCTGAACGGGCAAAAGAGCAGGTACTTGACGCGTCGCGGGCGAGTGCGGCTCTACCTGGAACCGAAACAATACGTAGTGCGCGTCGAAAAGGCCGGTCTTTGGGCTGCGGACCAGACGGCGGACGTGCGCCGCGGCAAAGACACGCAACTCACGTTCAAGCTGATTCCAGCCAAAGGCACTCTGATAGTACGCGGCGCTCCCCCCGGAACCGAAGTCTTGGTGGACGGCACGGCGATCGGCGCCGCGTCCGACGGCGCGTTCTCGTCGGCCAATATCGATCCGGGCAAACACACGGTGGCCCTCAAGAAAGACGGCTTCCGGACGATTCAGGCCGACTACTCTTTCGAGCCGGGCCAGTCCGTCACGGTGGAAGGCGCCATGCAAAGCCTGTCTGGGAGCCTGAAAATCGAGGTCACGCCGCTGGTCGAAGGATTGCAGGTTCGTGTGGTGCGCGAGGGCGAGACGCGGGAGCAGGTCGTTAGCGGAAGCGAGGTGAGCCTGGCCGAGGGAAACTACCGCGTGACCGGCTCAGCGCCACAATACCAGGATGCCTTCGCGACCGCGCACGTGCCGGCGGGCGGTGCTGTCACGGCGACGCTTGTCATGAGACGGGTAGCCGAGAAAACGGCCGGTTCGCAGCCCAAGGCGCAGGCAATCGCCGCCTTCAGCATGGACGAATGGGCAAAAAACGGTCCGGCATTGTCCGGCTGGACGCGCGAGAACAACGTATGGGTAAAACGCGGCGGCGACTTCGTGTTGGCGCCCATCAACCCCGCGGCCGGCAAGTTCACCTTCACCGCGATCCCGATGAAGAGCAAGCGTCTGGAGTGGGTCCTGAATTACAAGGACGACAAGAACTACGACCTGTTCCAGCTTGACGGGAAGAGCTTCGTCCGGACTCCATACGTGAACGGCAAGAAAGGTGAACAGGTCAAGTACCCGTTCGCACTTAAGGCCAACGAGTATGTGATGGTCACGATTGCCGTAAGTGGAGGCTCGATCGTCCACAGCTTCGTCGTGGAGCGCCAATGGCACGAGGTGGACAACTGGCAGACGCCCGGTGGAGGCGTACAGGGCAAATTCGGTTTCCACGTGCCGGGCAAGGACGAGATCGGCGTGAGCGATTTCAAGTTCACGCCGAATTAGGTTGGGCCCTTCGACGCAGGAATCCGTGTTCCGAACCGCCGCACAGGGATAGCGCGGCGAGCAGACTGACATTACAATGAGCAGTGGCCATGCTGCTCAGATCGCTCCGGCTGATCCAGCTCCTCTCATTTAACGACGCTGAGCTGGAGTTGCGTCCTCTGAACGTGCTGATCGGGCCAAACGCGTCCGGCAAATCGAACGTGATCGCCGCCATCGGGCTGTTGAAGGCTGCGCCAGCGAACCTAGAAACGGAAGTTGCTCGGGGCGGCGGAATCCGGCAGTGGATCTCGAAGCGAGCGTCTGCGCACGTCTACGCAGACGTTGAGGCGCAGATTGACGTCGGCGCGCCAAATCCGCCTTTGTCGTATTCGTTGGTATTCGGTGAAGAGGACCTGGGTTTCCACATCTTAATCGAGTCTCTGGCGCTGGCAGGCAATCGGGAACCGGTAGTCTTCGGCCGCAAAGGCCGAAACGCGCGGATCAATCGGCCTGCGAACGGCATGGTTAGCCAGATTGAGATCTCAACAACGCAGTCACTGTTCGCAGCTTTTAGGGACCCCGCGGACCCTACGCCGATCACTCGAACGGGGCAGATGCTGGGCGCGATCGAGATCTTCCACGAGTTCGACACCGGCCCTAATTCCTCTGCCAGGAACGGCGTCGCGGCTGGCACTCAGAAGACGTTCCTTTACGATGGCGGCGGGAATCTGGCGCTGGTGCTTCAGGAGCTGCATTTCCGCGCGATCTTGGAACAGGTAAACAAATATCTCCGGAGGCTTTGGGAGGGCGCCGAAGACGTCCGTGTTCGTCTGGAAGGCGGAATTGCGCAAACATACATCAAGGAACGTGGCATTGAGGAGCCGATCGCCGCGACTCGCCTATCAGATGGCACGCTCAAGTTTCTCTGCCTCATGGCCATTCTGTTGCACCCCGAACCGCCACCGCTCATCTGTATCGAGGAGCCCGAGTTGGGACTGCACCCCGACGCTCAAGCGATCGTAGCCGATGCATTGAAGGAAGCTTCTCAGCGCTGCCAGATCATCGTGACCACCCACTCCGAAGCGCTCGTCAGCCAGTTCTCGGATGACCCAGAATCGGTCGTGGTCTGCGAACGCGGCGAGGACGGCGGATCGCAGTTTCGAAGACTGGAATCGAAAAACTTGGATGAATGGCTCCAGGAATACCGGCTCGGAGAATTGTGGCGCAAAGGTGAAATCGGCGGGAACCGATGGTAGCGGAGGTCCGGATCTACTACGAAGGCGATGACGCACTCAGGGAAGGATTCCGCCAGTTCTTCAGTGAGCTTCACGAGACGATTGGCCAACCGGTTCGACCGATAGCCGGCAAATCCAAGGCCATTGCCGACTTCAAGCGCGCGCTGAACAGTCATCCGGATGCTATGAATATCCTACTAATCGACAGTGAGGGGCCGGACGATGGCATGCTGTTCAAATCGCGCTGCCAGCCGCTTGGAATAGATCCTGCCCAGAAGAAAGCGATCTTCTGGATGGTGCAGTGCATGGAGTCGTGGTTCCTTGCGGATATCGAGCGATTAAGCGATTTCTACCGGAAGAACCTTCGCAAAGCCCTGCATAGCAATCCGAAGATCGAAGAGATCCCGAAACGTGATGTGCTCGCCAAGCTCAACGCTGCGACCCGCGATACTCAAAAGGGACCCTACCACAAAACCAAACACGCACCCCACATCCTTAGGTTGATTCGTCCGGCAAATGTAAAGAAGGCGGCGCCAAGCTGCCGCCGCCTGTTTGAGATGGTGCCGCGCCTTTACGTCGAACGGAGCTGAAAAGCGGCCGAGCGCAGAAACGCGCATCGCCCCCCATTCGCCGCGGGGCAGTCGCCTGCGTTTAGTGATCCCCGAAGCTGTAGCCCACCCACACCATTCCGGACATCACCAGGTTGCTGCCGAACTGTGCGAAGTTGGGCACGAAATGCGCGACGAACTCGGGACGGACGTACCAGTGATCCGTAACAAAGATCTGAACGCCGGCGCCGAATGGGATCTGGAAGTGGTTCGAACTGCCGAAATACTGGCTGGCGTTGCTGCTGCCGATCAGCGAGCCACTGATCACCTGGTTCTGATAGAACTTTACATTGGCGCCGCCGATGCCGCCGTGGAGTTGCAGAATCGCCTTCTTGCTCGTTACCGGTTCGAGGATGGCGTTGAAACCATAGAACGTGGTGCGGATCTGATCCTGATAGGGGGGCTGGAAAATAACTCCGCCGCTCGACACCGCTTGGAATGATCCGTAGGTCAGCTTCGCCGGCATGAAGCTGACATCGGCGCCCAGACCCAGGTGCTTCCAGAGCATCAGGTCACCACCGATACCCATCATGAAATTGCCCAGCGCAGGAGTCTTGGCGCAAGTCGGATCAGATGCCACTCCGACGGTGCACGTACCGGAGAAGTTGATCGAGTTGGGGCCGCTGTAGTCGCCCTCAATGCCTTGCCCGGTCGCCTTGTCATGAGCGTATCCGAAGCCGAGATTGAGGTCAAAGCGGCTCTGTGCGCTCGCAACTTGCAAGCACATGAGCAGCAGGAAAAGTGGAAGGTAACGGCAGATGCGTGTCACGTCAGAATTCTCCTCGTTTTTATGTACGGATTGCAGTCCCCGCTTTTTATTATCTTAATCCTTGCCCCTGGGTCCGGCGGTGAAAACCGGCCCGATTCCATACGAGATACCGCATCGTTTCAACACCTACGACGTGGTGAACGGAATGTAGGTTTCAACTGTATTGTACCTAACGCCGCTGGCATTTCGGGCAGAAATGGGAAGACCTCTGGGCAACCAGGAGCCGGCGGATGGGTGTGCCGCAGGAGAAGCAGGGCTCCCCGGTGCGCTGATACACGCGGTGGCTGAATTGGAAGAAGCCCTCGCGGCCCTGTGCGTCGACGTAATCGGAAACAGAAGATCCGCCCGCGGCGATCGCTTCGGTGAGAACCGACACCATGGATTCGTACAGCAGGCGCTGGCGGTCGCCGCGCAGGCGGGCGGCTACAGCTAATGGGTGAATCCCGGCGCGGAACAGGGTTTCGTCCGCATAGATGTTGCCGATGCCGCGCACAAACGCCTGGTTCAGCAGCAGGGCCTTGATGCGCGCCTTGTGGCGCCTCAACCCGGCGGCAAAGTCCTCAAACCCCACTTCCAACGGCTCGGGGCCCAAGCGGGCCACCCGGGCGGGGAATTCTTCGCTGAATTGGACGCAGCCGAACTGCCGGCTGTCGTCGAACAGCAGCGTGCCGCGGTCGAGCGTCACGATCGCATGGGTGTGCTTCCCCGGCTTGCCGCCCAGCAGCAAGCGGCCGGTCATGCCGAGGTGGACCGTTAGAAAGCCGCCGCCGGAGAGCGAAAACAAGATGAATTTGCCGTAGCGCCGAATAGTCGAAATGCGTCGGCCCTGCAGGCACGCAGCCATCCGGTCCGGATCCCCGCCGCGCAGAATGCGCAGACAGCGGAATTCAGCGGAGACGATGCGCCGGCCAACCAGCCGTGCGATTGAGCGTGTGACGGTTTCAACTTCCGGAAGTTCGGGCACAGAGCGCGGTCAACTGATGTGCTGTTCCACCGTCCGGGGCCGCGGACTGCGGCCGATGCCCGTGTAATCGAAACCGGCGGCGATTGCGGCTTCCGGCGCGAAATGATTCCGCCCGTCCACCAGGATGGGTTTGGTCATGACCCGCGCCAGTGCAGCCAGGTCCAATTCGCGAAACTCCTGCCATTCGGTGACCAGAACCAGACCGTCGGCCTCCGAGGCCACGTCCCGGGCCGATTCGCAGTAACGGATCTTGAGGTCGGGCCGCAGTTCCCGGCAGGCAGTCATGGCTACCGGGTCGTATGCTTTGACCCGCGCGCCCATCTGGATCAGCCGCTCCGCTATCTGCAGGCTGGGCGCATCGCGCAAATCGTCCGTATCGGGTTTGAAAGCCAGGCCTAACAAGCCTATCGTCCTGCCCTTCAAGATGTACAGTTTTTCCTGCAGCTTCTGCACCACCATCTGGCGTTGCGCGGCATTGACCTCGAGCGACGCCCGCAGCAGCCGGCTCTCATACCCATATTCCTGGGCTGTGTGCAGCAGCGCGTTGACATCTTTGCCGAAGCAACTTCCGCCCCAGCCGACGCCTGGGCTGAGAAACCTCGCGCCGATCCGCGAATCCAGGCCGATCCCAGTCATCACTTCCGGCGCTTCGGCGCCCACGCGCTCGCAGATGTTGGCCATTTCGTTCGCAAACCCGATCTTCATGGCCAGGAACGCGTTGGCCGCGTACTTGATCATTTCCGCGCTGGTCAGGGTCGTGGTGACCAGCGGAACACGGGTCATAGACGCCGGGCGCGGCACTCCAGGCGGCGGATCGAAAGTCTGGTCAGTCAGAGGCTGATACAGGTTGCGCATCACCGCCAGGGTCTCCTCGTCGGATGCTCCGGTGACGATCCGGTCGGGGTAGAGCGAGTCCGCGATCGCGCAGCCCTCGCGCAGGAATTCGGGATTGCTCGCAACGCCGAACCGAATCTGCCGCCGCTCGGCGGGGCGCGCATCGCCAATGCCCTCCCGGACCAGGGTCTCCACCAGGTTGCCGCTCCCCACCGGCACCGTGGACTTGTTCACCACCACCCGAAAGCGCGATCCGTCCATCGCCGCCCCGATGCTGTGGGCGGCGGCTTCCAGGTAGGACAAGTCAGCCTCGCCGCTGGGCAGCGGCGGAGTGCCGACGGCGATGAAAATGACCTCGCTGGCCGATGCCGCGGCTGCCAGTCCGGTATCGAAATCGATGCCTCCCCGGGCTGCCGCCAGTTGCATCAGTTCTTCGAGGTAGGGCTCATAGATAGGCGACTCGCCTCGGCGCAATTTGGCAATCTTCGCCTCGTCCGTATCGACGCAGGTCACCCGGTGCCCCAGGTAGGCCAGGCAGGCTCCCGTAACTGCGCCGACGTAGCCGGTCCCGATTACTGTGACTCGCATACGCGATTAATCCCTTGACTCCCGCTGAGTTAGTATAGCAGGCGGCCGAATCGCCAATTCCGGATTCGCTACAATCAAGAGCGGCATGCAGACGATTCTCGTGATTGACGACGACGAGAGCCTCCGCGACACCATTGGTGTGATGCTGGAACAGGAGGGTTTCCGGGCCGTTTTGGAGGGCGATGGCCGCACCGGCTTCGACAAGGCCGTCACCATGAAACCTGACCTCGTTCTTGTGGACCTCCGCCTTCCCGGTATGAGCGGCACCGAAATCTGCAAACAGTTGCGCGCGGCGCAGGCGAAAACGCCGATCATCGTGCTCAGCGCCATGGGCGACGAGCTCGACAAGGTGCTCTTGCTTGAAATCGGCGCCGACGATTACGTCGTCAAGCCTTTTGGAACACGAGAGCTGCTGGCGCGAATCCGCGCCGTGCTGCGGCGCGCCTCCCCGGATGCGCGCAAGGTGGTTCGCTTCTCCGACACGGAAATTGACTTCGAACGGCGCATCGTGACGCGCAGGGGAGAGGAGCTGAAACTCACTCCGGCCGAATACAATCTGTTGTGCTATTTTCTGCAGAACCCCGACCGGCCCCTCACCCGCGACATGATTCTGAACTCGGTCTGGGGATACGAGTTCTTTCCCAACACCCGGACGGTGGACGCGCACGTCGTAAAGCTCCGCCAGAAACTCGAGCCAGACGTGAATGCGCCCCGCCATTTCCTGACCGTTCACGGAGTTGGATATCGGTTCGTCCCATAAAAGGGCCTAATTTAACAGGTTTGACACCGAACTTAACTAGGAACGTCCCTTCCGGGATTCGCCGGATGCGGGACAATAACGGAATGCTTCCCGAGGGGGAAATGAGGTCTGGCGCACGTCCGGTATTGATTGTCGAGGATTCCGAGAACAGCGCGACGATGTTAGAAATTGCACTGTCGGGAATCCCCAAGGTGACCGTGTTGCTGGCCTCCTCGGCACTGGAGGCCTGGCGGATTCTGAACGGCGCGGGGCCTCAGGTGCAAGCCATCGTCACGGACCTGAACATGCCCCGCATGGACGGGTTCGAGTTGATTCGTCGCGTTCGCGAAGATCAGCGCCTGGCCGCCACGCCGGTGGTGGTGGTGAGCGGCGATACCGACCCGGAGACGCCTCGGCGCGTTGCCGGCTTGGGAATCGACGCGTTTTTCGCCAAGCCCTTCTCGCCCGCTCAAGTGCGCCGCAAACTGGAGCAGATTCTCAATGGTACGAGCGTATAGGCTTTGCAGCCTGGCGCTTCTGTCATGGCCGTTGGTGTTGGCCGCGCAGACGCCGCCGGATATTGCCACCATCATGGAAAGGCTCGATCGCGTAGAACGCGAGAACCGTTCGCTGACGGAGGAGGTGCGGGCCTTGCGTGCCGACTTGGACGCGCTTCGCGGCGCGAATGTAGCCAAACCCGTAGCGCCGCCCGATGCGCAGACTAACGTTGCCGCGCCCCCGGCCAGCGGCGCAATCGAAGAGCGGCTCGACATCCAGCAACAACGCATCGAAGAGCAGGCTCAGACAAAAATCGAGGCCTCACAAGGGTTCCCCATCCGGTTCACGGGCATGGCGCTGCTCAACACGTTCCTCAATTCTAGGCAGAATGGCGGCGTCGATTATCCCACCGTAGCGGCTCCTGCGGGCAACGACAGAGGCGGCGCGACGCTGCGCCAGACGACGCTGGGCCTCGAGTACCGCGGCCCGCTGACATTCTTGGGCGGCAGTGTGCACGGCGCTCTCTATATGGACTTCTTCCAGGGCGCCGCGCCTTTGCAGGAGTGGATCCGCCTGCGCACCGGCACCATCGAAGTCGACTGGCAAAGCCGCAGTTTCAAGGCTGGAGTCGACAAGCCCATCTTCAACCCGCGTGAACCGGACTCCCTGGCCCAAGTCGGCGTGTCCCCTCTCACCGGAGCTGGCAACCTCTGGCTCTGGGTACCCCAGGTGCGCCTCGAGCAGGATATTGCCATGGGATCGTCCAGCGGACTCCGCGCCCAATTCGGCGCCGTGGAGACACACGAGGTCAACCCCTACGGGCCCGTGCCCCCCAACACCAGGATCGAAGCGGTCCGCCCCGGCCTGGAAGGCCGCCTGGAGGCTTATCACAGGCTGGATGATGAACGCCGCCTGGAAATATCCGTCGGCTTTCATACCAGCACTACTCACGCCGACGGCTTCTCAATCCCCTCCAGTCTGGTTTCCGCCGATTGGTTCTTCAACCCCTGGCGGCGCGTGGAATTCAGCGGGGCCTTTTTCAACGGCCGGAACGTCTCCAGCCTCGGGACTGGCGCAGTCAACCAGGGCTACTACATTGTCAGTGGACCCTACGCCACAGCCGAAGCCATCAACGCGATCGGTGGCTGGGGCCAGCTCACCTTGCACACGCTGCGCCGCGTGGATTTTCATCTCTTCACCGGGCAATCGGACTACACGGACGCTCAGCTCCAGCCGGGCAGCATCGGCAAGAACCTGCTCTTCGGCGGCAATCTCTTCTTCCGTCTGGCGCCCAATGTGATTCTGGCGCCGGAAGTCACCCAATTGCGTTCGTATATCATTGGGCAGAGAACCCGCATCAACAACCACTATGATCTGGCGTTGGCTTATCTTTTCTAGCGCGAGCTTTTGTCTGGCTCAGCCGCCGGCTCCTCCAGCCGCGCTGGTGAAAGGCCAGGTCGAACTGACCAACTCCAGAGAAGCCACCGTGCGCCGCAACAAGGACTACTCGGGCGTGGTGTTGTGGCTCGAACCGGTCGGCCGCGTGGCTCCTCCCGCCGCTCCCGCGCGCGCGGAAATCAAACAGCAGGACAAGACCTTCAAGCCGCACGTAGTGGCCATACCCGTCGGCGGCACGGTGGACTTTCCCAACCTGGACCCGTTCTTTCACAACGCGTTTTCCAACTTCGCCGGCCAGCCGTTCGATCTGGCCCTCTACCCGCCTGGGACCTCCAGACGCGCCGGGCCCTTCCGCAGGCCCGGCATCGTGCGCGTGTTCTGCCAGATCCACCCCACCATGAGCGCCATCATCGCCGTGGTCGCCACGCCGTGGTACGCGGTCTCACCGGCTAACGGACAATTTCAGATCGGAGCCGTGCCGCCCGGCGCGTATCAACTGCACCTGTTTCACGAGCGCGCCCTGCCGGAGAATCTGCAGTTTCTCGAGCACAACGTTACGGTCCCCGAGGAAGGTCTCACCCTCCCGTTGATCTCCATTTCGGAGACCGGCTACATCCCGGCTCCGCACCTGGACAAACATAACAAGCCGTACCCGCCGCAAGAGGGGTACGGAGGAGCAAGGTCCAGATAATGCGCCCCCGACTATCCAAGCTGTCGTTGCTGTCGAAGATTCTGCTCTCGACCACCGTGGCGATCACCATCCTGTTCGCCATTACCGGCGAGATCGTGCTCCGCAATATCACGCGGACCATGTCGGCCAGCTTGCAGCGGGAGGTGCACGCCAGTTTCCGCGCCTACACCTCCCTCTGGAAAGCCAAGGCCGACTTGCTGTCCTCGGTGAGCCGCATCATCAGCGACATGTCCGACGTCCGCGCCGCCTTCAGCACCGGCGACCGGGCGACCATTCACGACAGCGCCAGCGAATTGTGGCAGAAGATTTCCGATGAAAGCGCCATCTTCCTCGTCACCGATCCGCTCGGCAAAGTGATTGTCTCCCTGGGCGGCAAAACCGACCTCACTCTTCCCCGCGACGTCGTGCAGGCCGCCACCGATTGTTTCCCCGAGCAGGCTGCCGGATTCCTGGTCCAGAACGGCGAGCTGTACCATATCTCGGTCACGCCGGTTTACGTGCAAACCAGCCGGGACAAAGCGCTGATCACCGTCCTGGTAGCCGGGTTTCACGTCGATGCTGTGGTCGCGCAGCGCTTGAAGGACGACACCGGCGGCAGCGAATTCCTGTTCCTTCCGCTCGGCGGCTCCAAGGTAGTCTCCACCCTGAACCCGCGAGCCACCGCGGCGGTCGAGCAGAGCATCGCCAAGGCGCCGCAGGATCAGTTGGTCAGCGACGGCGTTTCCCAATACGCCTGGTTCCGCACGCCGCTGAATGACATCCGCGGGAAGCCGGTGGCGGAGCTGCGCATCCTGCGGAGCTTTGAAGAAGCGCGGCAGCGGATTGGCGGGCTCTATACGCGAATCCTGCTGATGTGGCTGCTGGCCATCGCGGTGGGCTTCTGTCTCACCTATCTCTTGGCGCGCCGCATCGTAGAACCGGTTACGCAGCTCGACCGCGCGGCGGCCGAGGTGTCGCGCCAGAACTACGCCATCGAGGTGGCGGTCACAAGCCAGGACGAAATGGGCCGCCTGGCGCGCACCTTCAACACCATGTGCGCATCCATCCGTCAGGCGCGCGAGGATCTGATCCGCCAGGAGCGGATCTCCACCATCGGACGGCTTTCCAGCTCCATCGTGCACGACCTCCGCAACCCGCTGGCGGCCATCTACGGCGGTGCGGAAATGCTGGTGGATGCCGACCTCCCGCCTTCCCACGTCAAGCGCCTGGCCGGCAATATCTACCGCTCGTCGCGGCGCATCCAGGAATTGCTCCAGGACCTGCTCAATGTGTCTCGCGGCCGGAACGGAACTCCGGAGGTCTGCCGGCTGCGCGAGGTGGCGTCCGCCGCGTGCGATTCGCTGGCGGCAGCCGCCGACGCGCAGGGCGTCACCATCGGGCTCTCCATCCCGCCCGAGATCGAGCTGCCTCTCGAGCGTAGCCGCATGGAACGCGCGTTCGTCAACCTCATTAGCAACGCTCTGGAGGCCATGCCCGAAGGCGGCGCGGTGCGCGTCTCCGCCGAACTGGAGGACGGGGAAGTCGTGGTTCACGTGGCAGACAACGGACCGGGGATCGCTCCCGAGATCCGCTCGCAGCTCTTCCAGCCGTTTGTGAGCGCGGGCAAGCGCAACGGCCTCGGCCTGGGACTGGCGCTCTCCCGTCAGACCGTGCTCGAGCACGGCGGCGATATGTGGGTGGAATCCGAGCCCGGCCGCGGCGCGCGCTTCAGCTTCCGTCTGCCCGGCGCGCACGTGGCGCAAGCGCAGCCGGTATGACTCACCCTCTGTGCCGCGAACGTCAGTGAGCGCAATCGTCGGGATAAACCGGCGTGCAGTCGGGATGAAAGAGCCCCACGAGAAAGAAGTAGCGAACCATCCCGACCTCAAGCCTTGCGCTGGGTGCCGTGAGGTGCCGGGTGAAGTGTAGACAGAGGCCGGCGGTGGCCGGCAACGGCCATCCCTATCGCGACGGAGGGCCATCGCGCAGGTCACCGTCGGCTTCCCCACGTCTATCGATGGGACTTGACAACGCAGCGGCACTTACCTCATACTCTTCCCATCGATAAACGATGGAAAAGGACTCAGAGCTGCTTCCCGGCACGTTGGACCTGCTGATCCTCAAGGTTTTGGCACGCGAAACCATGCATGGCTACGGCATCGCGCTGCGGTTGAAGACCATATCCGAAGACGTGCTGCAGGTGGGCGAAAGCTCCCTCTATCCGGCGCTGCAGCGGCTCCTGTTGAACGGGTGGGTCAAAGCGGAATGGGGGGCTTCGGAGAATAACCGCCGGGCGCGATACTACACCATCACGGCCGCGGGCCGGAAGCAGCTGGGAGTGGAGCGCGAGGAGTTTCAGCGCATGGTAGGCGCCATTCAGAAAGTGCTCGAGACCGCCTGAGGGGACAATGATGAAGCTGCTTCGCCGTTTACAGTACTTCTTGCACCGCCGCAGGCAGGAAGCGGACCTTGCCGAAGAAATGCGGTTCCACCAGGCAATGGTCGAGCAGGAGCTGGAACGCTCGGGAATCACGGCGCAGGAAGCATCCGCCGCAAGCCGGCGCGCCATGGGCGCAATCACCCAGATGCGCGAGGAATCGCGCGGCGTCTGGATCTGGCCTTGGGCGGAAAGCGTCTGGCAGGACCTGGCGTATGCGGCGCGCAACGTGCGCCGGCAGCCGGGTTTCGCGTTCGTGGCGATAGCCACGCTGGCTTGCGCCATAGGGCTCAACACCAGCCTGGCCACGGTGTTCAACGCGGTGGCGCTGCGGCCATGGCCGGTGCGGGATCCGGCGCGCATGGTGAAGGTCTACAGTTTCGAAAAAGATCCCCCTAAAGGCTTTGACAGCCTGGGCGGTTTCTCGCTGGCCGAGTTCCGTTACCTCGCGGAGCACGCGAAGTCGGTGGCCGGACTGTTCGCAATGCGCGGAGAAGGGGGCGTGCGCCTCGAACAGGCGAAGGTGCGCGGAGAGTATGTTAGCGCGCGCTATTTCCGCGTGCTGGGTGCCGGGATGGAAAAAGGCCGCGGGTTCCTTGAGGCCGAAGACCAGGTGGAATCTCCGGAGCCGGTTGTGGTGCTGGATTACCGCACCTGGCAGAATCGGCTCGGAGGCGTTTCCGATATTGTCGGCCGGCGCGTTCTGGTGGACGACGTTCCGTTCACCGTGGTGGGCGTGACCTCGCAGGACTTCGGAGGTACGGCGCCGGAGCGCACCGATCTCTGGCTGCCGATGGCGAGCATCGCCCTGCTTTCGCCCGAAAACTCGTGGGCGCTCGATTTTCTGCGCAGCCCCAAGGAATGCTGCGTGGATCTGGCTGGCCGCCTTGCACCGGGCGCCACTCGCGAACAGGCGCGCGCGGAATTGTCGGTGCTGAGCGCCGATTTCCGGCGGCAGTTTCACGATAGGTCGGATGGCGTAGTGCTCACGGGAACCGCGCTGCTAAAGCAGGGAGGACGGAAAGCCGGGCAGGTTTATGCGGTTTTCGGACTGATGTTCGCCGGAGTGCTGCTGGTATTGCTGCTGGCATGCGCCAACGTGGGAAACCTGCTGCTGGCGCGGGCGGCGGCGCGGCGGCGCGAAGTGGGCGTGCGGCTATCGCTGGGCGCGGGCCGGGCGCGCATCGTGCGGCAGTTTCTTACCGAAAGCCTGGCCATGGCGGGCGCGGCGGGGGCTGTGGGTGTTCTGGTAGCGTATGCTCTGCCCGGGCCGCTGTTCCGCAGTGCGGTGGGCGAGGTTTCGTTCGGGCTGCGGCCGGGCGCGACAGTCCTGGCCTACAGCCTGGGCTTGGCCGTGCTGGCCTCGGTAGCCTTCGGCCTCGCGCCCGCGCTGCACGCCACGCGCGGCGGCTTCAGCGACGCGCTGAAAAGGAGAGAATCCGCCGCGCGGGCGCGAATTCCGCTGCGCAGCTTGCTGCTGGCGGTGCAAGTCGCGGTCAGCGTGGTCCTGTTGGTGGGCGCCGGCCTGCTGGTTCGCGGCATCCAGCATGCTCGCTCCATGGATCCGGGATTCGCCGTGCGCGGCATCGATTCGGTGTCGTTCGACTTTCCGGTGAGCGCTTACCAGAGCACGCGGCTGCGCACGTTCTATGACAGTCTGACGCGCGGGTTAGACGGCTCGCCCGAGGCCGGTCCCTATGGCTTGAGCGCTGTCGAACCGCTGGGCCATACGTACAGCTTAACCAGCTTCCGCCGACCGGGTGAGGACGCCCGGCAGGACCGCATGGTGCTGTCGAATTCGGTGTCGGCGGGGTATTTCGAAGTGCTCCGCATTCCGGTCCTTGCGGGGCGTAATTTCCAGCTCACCGATGCAGGCCGCAATGTGGTGATCGTCAACCAGGCGTTTTCGGACCGGTTTTTTGGCGGCGAGAACCCCGTGGGCAAGGGCCTCATCAGCGGCGGACCACAGGAAATCGTGGGAATGGTCCGCAACGCGCACACGTCTGGGCTGGATGCGGTAGAGCCCGCGCTCTACACCCCAATCTCGTTCGGCATTCCACCACGTGTGATCGTACGGCACACGCCAGCGAACGTCGCGGCCTTAGCGGCACTCGCGAAGAACCTGGACGCCCGCGTGGAGGTGCGCGCCACCCCGCTCGAAGAGAATCTGGACTCGTGGCTCAGCGAGTCTCGTGTGGGCGCAACGATCGCCGGCCTGCTGGGAGTGCTGGCTCTGATTCTGGCATCGATCGGCATTTCGGGCGTCTTCGCTTTCGCGGTCGCGCAGCGCACGCAGGAGATCGGCGTTCGCATTGCGCTGGGTGCGCGGGCGTCGCACGTGATCGGCGTCGTAGTCGGTTCTGCAGCGCGTGCGTTGTTGGCCGGACTGGCGGTCGGGTTGTTGCTCGCGCTATGGGAAGGACGGGTGATCGGGAAGTACCTGTTCGGGGTGAGCCCGCTCGATCTCACAACCTACGCGGCAGTGCTCATCACGCTCGCCGCGGCGGGCCTGGCCGCAACGTATTTGCCGGCGCGGCGAGCCATCAGGCTGGATCCGATCCGGGCTCTACATTATGAATAGATCCCGATTCCCCATTTCTGGCCTGAGACGTACGATCTGACCCACGCGCCGGCGTGCCTGTGTGACGAATTTCACGGTTGCGATTGTGCTAACGGAGGAGAACTGTTGGATGGTTCACCGACTGGGTGCTTCGGGAAGAACCGCGGCCCACACCGGCTCAAAGTGCCGATTCCGGCCCTAATCTCGCATTTTGCGGGATCTACCCTACCCTCAAAGAGGGGGAGGCAGCGTTGCCGAAAGGGAGTAGCGCCGTTCCGTCCAGGAAAAATGAGACGATTCGGTGTGAAACTATTGACGCAGAGGGCTTGGGCATGCTTAAATCGGGCGAGACTGGTTGCATGGTCATGGGATGGCAGAAATGCCGTCTGGCGTTGAAGGGAAACGATTTCTCTTGACATCGGGACCATCAATCAGTTATGAATATCTTTTACCGCGTCCAGTTGTAGTGTGCACTTTTGTGTTCAGTCCCGGAGAGCACGGGAACGACAGAAACTAAACCACGTGCCCCAGGGCAAAAAGGATTGCAGTAAAGCTCCAGCGTCCGGCTTGGTGGCCGCTGGAAAAACTCTCCGCCCGACACGGAGAAGTTCCCTAGGTGAAAACGGTTTGAGAGTCAATCATTGAGGCTCAGGTTGAAAGAGAACTTCGACCGATTCAAATTTGC